>Ga0209023_10000763_pt1 | contig 46011 bp, 37 predicted proteins | sample LakOneMetagenome_FD_187468 | JGI IMG/M metagenome (GOLD analysis project Ga0209023, IMG submission 187468) | Freshwater and sediment microbial communities from Lake Erie, Canada (SPAdes) (version 2) | ecosystem: Environmental > Aquatic > Freshwater > Lentic | place: Lake Erie, Canada...
CTCCAACGGCCGCTACATGGTGCAGTACCGCGAGCAGTTGATGCCGCTGGTGCAGATGGACGGGGTCACCGTCCAGACCTCGGGCTCGCAACCGATCCTGGTGTTCGCCGACGACGGCCGCTCGATGGGCCTTGTGGTCGACGAGATCATCGACATCGTGGAAGAACGGTTGCACATCGAGGTGGCGGGCTCGCAGTCCGGCATCCTGGGTTCGGCCGTGATCAAGGGCCAGGCCACCGAAGTGATCGACGTCGGCCACTTCCTGCCGATGGCGTTTGCCGACTGGTTCTCGCGCAAGGAGATGCGGCCCTCGATGGCGTCGCAGTCGGTGCTGCTGGTCGACGATAGCGCCTTCTTCCGCAACATGCTGGCGCCGGTGCTCAAGGCCGCCGGTTACAAGGTGCGGGTTGCCCCCAACGCCCAGGAAGGCCTCATCGCGCTGCGCTCGGGCCAGACCTTCGACGTGGTGCTGACCGACATCGAGATGCCCGACATGAACGGGTTCGAGTTCGCCGAGACCATCCGCGCCGACAACAACCTGTCTTCGCTGCCGATCATCGCGCTGTCGTCGATGGTGTCGCCGGCGGCGATCGAGCGCGGCCGGCAGGCCGGCTTCCACGACTATGTCGCCAAGTTCGACCGTCCCGGGCTGATCGCGGCGCTGAAGGAACAGACCGCCGCTCCCGAGATCAAGCGCGCGGCGTAAGGAACACATCATGACAACCACCAAGACCGAGACCATCGAGGGCACCGTGGCCGAATACGTCACCGCCGTGATCGGCGGGCAACTGTTCGGCCTGCCGATCTCGCGCGTGCAGGACGTGTTCATGCCGGAACGGCTGACCCGGGTTCCCTTGTCCTCCGCCGAGATCGCCGGCGTGCTCAACCTGCGCGGCCGCATCGTCACGGTGGTGGACATGCGCGCCCGCCTCGGCCTGCCGAAGAACGACGACGGCAAGCCGCCGATGGCGGTCGGCGTCGACCTGCGCGGCGAATCCTACGGGCTGCTGATTGACCAGATCGGCGAAGTCCTCAAGCTCGCCGACAACGGCCGCGAGGAAAACCCCGTCAACCTCGATCCCCGCATGGCCAAGCTCGCCGGCGGTGTCCACCGCCTCGACGGACAGCTCATGGTCGTCCTCGACGTCGACCGCGTTCTCGAAATCGTGCCCAAAGCAGCTCTCGCCGCATAACCCGGTTGGCATGTGCCATTCGTCAGACAAGGAGGCCAAGAAATGAAAACGTGTCTCGTCGTCGATGACTCCAGCATCGTACGCAAAATTGCGCGCCGTATCCTGGAAGAACTACAGTTCAACGTCGTCGAAGCCGAAGACGGCGTCGACGCGCTGGTCCACTGCAAGCGCGCCATGCCGGAAGCGATCCTGCTCGACTGGAACATGCCCGTGATCGACGGCTACCAGTTTCTCGGCCACCTGCGTCGCATGCCCGGCGGAGAAATTCCCAAGGTGGTGTTCTGCACCACCGAGACCAGCATCGACCACATCTCGAAAGCGATCGACGGCGGGGCCAACGAATACATCATGAAGCCGTTCGACAAGGGCATCGTGTCCGCGAAATTCGCGGAAGTCGGCCTGATCGAGATGATGGAACCAACGGCCTAATCCTTTCCGCTTGCCCTTGAGAGGCCCCCGTGACCCCCCCAGACTATGAGTATCTGCGTAAGCTCCTGAAGGATCATTCCGGTCTCGACCTGTCCGCAGACAAACAGTATCTGATCGAAAGCCGCCTGCTGCCGCTGTCGCGCAAAGCCGGCCTGCCCGGCATCAGCGAACTCGTGCAAAAGATGAAGGGCGGCGCGTCCGCCCTGATTGCCCAGGTGGTCGAAGCCATGACCACCAACGAGACCTTCTTCTTCCGCGACAAGGTGCCGTTCGATCACTTCCGCGATTCGATCATGCCCGAGATCATGAAGGCTCGCGCGGCTCGCAAGAGCATCCGGATCTGGTGCGCGGCCGGTTCGACCGGCCAGGAGCCGTATTCGCTGGCGATGTGCCTGAAGGAAATGAGCGCGCAGCTTGCCGGATGGCGGGTCGAAATCATTGCGACCGACCTGTCCCAGGAAGTCCTGGAGAAATCCAAGGCGGGCATCTACAGCCAGTTCGAGGTGCAGCGCGGCCTGCCGATCCAGTTGCTGGTAAAGAACTTCAAGCAGAACGGCGAGTTCTGGCAGCTCAATGCCGACATTCGCGCCATGGTTCAGCATCGCCAGCTCAACCTGCTGCACGACTTTTCCCAGCTCGGCGTGTTCGACATCATTTTCTGCCGCAACGTGCTGATCTATTTCGATCAGGACACCAAGATCAACATCTTCGGCCGTCTCGCCAAGTCGATGGAGCCGGATGGCTTCCTGGTGCTGGGCGCGGCGGAAACGGTCGTCGGCCTGACCGACGTGTTCAAGCCGTTCCCGGACAAGCGCGGGCTCTACCGGCCGAGCGGCACGCGCGTTGCCACGGCACCGGTCCCGGCCGCAGCGCCAAAATTCGCGGCGATGGCAGGACGTTGAGGAATGTCGGACGACACTAAGGGAACCGAGCGCGTCACGTTCAGCCGGGGCTATGATGTCTGCATCATGGCGATCGACGGCACGTGGCGCCGCGATTGCCAGCTCAATGCAATCTCGGATACCGACGCGGCCCTGACCGTCGAGGGCTCGATCCAGGGCCTCAACCTCAAGGAATTCTTCCTGCTGCTGTCGTCGACGGGACTTGCCTATCGCAGGTGCGAACTGGTTCGCGTCAACGGCACGGAAATGGACATTCATTTCCTGAGGGGTAAGCACGCAAAGAAGCGTGGCTCGGCCAAGAACGACGAAATGATGAACTAGGGTCCTGTCGGTTCTGATTGAATCAGAGCCGGGCGCTCCGTTCTGGCCGTTGCGGCGGCGGGACTACTTCGCGCCTGCTGGCAGGCCGAACGCGCCAGACTGTCGCTGAAGCCCCAATTCTGCCGCGCGAGACAGTGTGTCGCAGTGGAAAATCGCAGGCCGTCGCCGGAGGCCCCGTCTGGCTACATCCGGGAGGTGGAATGCGCCGGCGCGATTTCGGCATAGGCGCTGGCACCGGGCGTCCTGGAATCCAGCAGGACATGGAGAGCGACGCCGAGGTTGATGTCGCAGGCCTTCAGCGCCGCGGCCGCCTTGGCGTAACGCGGCGAGACGTCGTCCAGGACGACGACATTGCCGGCGTTTTCCGGGCTGCCAAGCGAGGTTTCCGGAACCATCGTCTGTTCAATCAGCCGCAGGCTGGCCTGGACATGTTCGATCAGGCCGACGAGGTCGGATACCACCGATCGATAGCTGTCGTTCTGACCGTCGGGTCCGAACGCGATGCCATCACCTGCTGCATTCCGCATGGGGTAAACTCCTTGTCCTCCTGTTTAGGACTCGCGTCGCTACTTGTGCGTTAAACGAACCTCCCGTACAAATACGGGTGCGTTTCGGTGTTGTATGCAGTTCAATAGGATCACCTCAGTTTGCGTCATGATTCACAACGCATGGACGATGGAACATGGCTGAAAAAGCCTTCTCCCGCGGCGAGATTTTCGTAGTCGACGACGATCCGGCCGTTCGCGACACGCTGTCCATGGTCCTGACGGCGGGCGGCTATCAGGTCATCTGCTTCGCCGACGGCGCCGCGCTGCTCGCGGTTGCGAGATCCCGGACGCCGTCCTGCATCCTGCTCGACGTCAACATTCCCGGAAAATCCGGCCTCGATATTCTCAAGGAACTTCATGGTGAGGATTATCCCGCGCCGATTTTCATGATTTCGGGGCAGGGCGATATCGCGATGGCTGTCACCGCGATCAAGAACGGCGCGCTGGACTTCATTGAAAAGCCGTTTCGCGGCAGCGAAATCGTGGCGCGACTGGACGAAGCCATCGAGGCCTATGCCCGCCGACAGGCAGAAAACTCCGCATCGCGGATTGCGACGATGCATTTTCCGGGACGCGAACCGCTGACACGACGCGAGCGCGAAGTGCTGGAGCAGTTCACCGCGGGCGCTTCCAACAAGGAAGCGGGACGCCATCTCGGGATCAGCCCACGCACGATCGAGGACCACCGCGCCAACATCATGAAGAAGCTCGGCGCGCGGAACGCCGCCGATCTGGTGCGGATCGTGATGACGACCCAGCGCCAGGCCTGACCTTGGAGCCTTTCCGGTTCTGATTGAATCAGAACCGGGCTCTGGCTTTTTGTCTCGACGCGTTTTCTTTACGCGAACCGGTATCCACCCACGGATCAAGTCCGAGGGCATGCTTCGCTCGAAAACGCTATGGCGTTTCCGGGAAGGCCAGCTCGCGCTGCGGCCTTGGCCGCGCTCAGTCCGCGAGTGCTCTGCGGATCATGATCGCCATGTCCGATTTGCGATAGGGCTTGGCGAGCAGCAGCACGCCCTCGTCGAGCCGGCCGTGATGGATGATCGCGTTCTCGGTATAGCCCGACGTGAACAGCACCTTCAGCCCGGGCTTGATCCGCAATATTTCGTTGGCGAGCTGGCGGCCGTTGATGCCGGGCATGATCACGTCGGTGAAAAGCAGATCGAAGGGACGGCCGGCCTTGGCGATCGCGAGCGCCTCCGTCGCATTGGCCGCATCCAGCGTGACGTAGCCCAGCGAATGCAGTTGGGTGAGTACGTAGTCGCGCACCAGCTTGTCGTCCTCGACCACCAGGATAGTTTCGTGACCGCCTTCGGCGACCGAGGGCGGCGCCGGCTCGGCGGCCGGCAATGTGCCGGAGGCCGGCGGCAGATACATCTTGATCGTCGTGCCGTGGCCCTCTTCGCTGTAGATCGTGATGTGCCCGGCCGACTGCTTGACGAAACCGTACACCATGCTCAGCCCGAGGCCGGTGCCCTTGCCGGGACCTTTCGAGGTGAAGAACGGATTGAACACCTTGTCGAGCATGTCGGGGGGAATGCCGGTCCCGGTATCGCTCACCGCGATCATGGCGTAGCGGCCGGGCCGGACCTCGCTGTGCATCCTGGCGTAGTTCTCATCGAGCACGACGCTTCCGGTTTCGATGATCAGCTTGCCGCCGTTGGGCATGGCGTCGCGGGCATTGAGCGCGAGATTGAGGATCGCGGTGGCGAGCTGGTTTGGATCGATCAGCGCCGGGCAGAGTTCGTCCTCGAACACCGATTCGATCTCGACGTGTTCGCCGAGTGTTCGCTGCAGCAGCTTGGCGGTGTCGACGATCAGCGTGTTGACGTCGGTTTCCCTGGGCTCGAGCGGCTGCTTGCGGGCAAAGGCGAGCAGATGCTGGGTGAGATCGGCGCCGCGGGAAGCGGCTTCGTCGATCATCCGCGTAATGGCGGCGAGCTGCGGCTCGTCCTTGACCGCGTCGGCCAGGATTTCGATCGTTCCCGTGATCACCGTCAGGATATTGTTGAAGTCGTGCGCAATGCCGCCGGTGAGCTGGCCGACGGCCTCCATCTTTTCGGCCTGCCGGATCCGATCCTCGGCCGTGATCTTGTCGGTGAGGTCGCGCATGAAGCAGTTGAACACGAAGCCGTCGCGGGTCTTCAGCGCCGTGATGCTCAGCTCGGTGGTGAATTCGCTGCCGTCGCGCCGCCGGGCCCGGACCTCGCGACGGGGGCGTGCGACCTGTTCCAATCCAGACTTGAGGAAAGTCCCGAGGTCCGACTGGACCGGGCCTTGTTCGGGATCCGGGGCGATCAAGCCGAACACGTTCCTTCCGAGCGCCTCGGCGCGCGGCCATCCGAAAATGACTTCGGCCTGCGAATTCCAGTCCCGGATGATGCCGCGCTCGTCGGTCTGGACGAAGGCGTCGAGCGCCGAGTTGATGATGCCGCGGGCGAGTTGCTCGCTTTCGCGCAAGGTCTCTTGCGCCTGCCGGCTTTCGGTCATATCGCGGCCGACGAAGAAATACCGTTTGACCGGTTCGGACCATGTCCCGAGCCAGGACAGCCACACCGCGTGTCCGTCCTTGTGCATGCAGCGGGTGTCGGACATCTTCGGACGCAATCCGCTCCGCGCGGCGCGCATTTCCGCACGCGACGTCTCAAGATGGACGGGGTGGATGAAGTCGGTCCCGCTGCGGCCGATCATCTCCTCGGGCCGATATCCCAGAATGGCCTCGCAGCTCGGGCTGATCTGGACCAGATAGCCGCGGGAGTCCATCACCATGATCAGGTCCTGCGAGGTCTCGAAGATGCGGCGAAGCTCTTCGGTCTGTTGCCGCAATACCTGCCTGGTCTTGTTGCTGTCGGTGATGTCGCGCACCACCTCGGAAATGCCGATGGTCACACCCGAGGGCGCCTTGATCGGCGAAATACTGAGCAGGACTTCGATCGGCGTACCGTCCTTGCGCAGCCGCACCGTCTCATTGTGCTCGATGCTTTCGCCCCAGCCGATCCGGCGCAGGCTGTCATCCACCTCCGACAGCCGGTCCTTGGGAACGAGCATGCCGATGCTTTGGCCGGTGGTTTCCGCCGCCGAATATCCAAACAGCCGGCTTGCGGCCGAGTTCCAGCCGGTGATGGTGCCGTCGAGGGAGGTGGTGATGATCGCATCGTTCGAGGATTCGACCGCGGCGCTGAACAGGCGCTCGCGTTCCGCATGGTGATCGCGTGCCGCGATCGTCCGGCGGTGTTCCCCGACCTCGCGTTCGAGCGCCCGCGCCTTGATGTTGGCTTCCTCCATCACATGCGCGAACGCGCGCGCGAGGACGCCGGTCTCGCCGGGCGCATCGACGGGGATCGCCGCCGTTCCGTTGTTTGCGGCGGTTTCGACCGCCCTGGTCAACTTGACGATCGGCCCGATCAGCGACCGCGAGATCAGGAGCGCCAGCACCGTCGCACACAATACGGCGATCAATCCGACGGTGACCGAACTCTTCTGGATCGCCTGCGCCGGCGCCATGACGACGGTGTTCGGCACCGATTCGATGACGGCGGTCCATTCGCTGCCGGCCAGCAGGGCAGGAGCGAGCGCCTCGGCGCCGGGTCGACCGGTCCGGGTTTGCACGATGTGCGCCAGATTTTTCGTGGTGCCGATCAAGGCCGCAAGATCCGGAAAATCCTTTCGCCAGTCGGTCGGTGTACCCAACTGTGAACCGAATTCGCGCGCCCGGTCGGGATGGACAAGGTAGTTGCCGCCGGCATCGACCGCGTAGACGCTTTCGCCTGAACGCATCGACGACCGGACGCGTTCGAGCGCCGGCCGCATATCGGCGGTGGCGATGACGATGCCGAACGGCTTGCCGTCCGGCGCCAAGACCGGCATCGCGAACCGCAGCACCGGCACGTGCGGGCTCTCGATGACGCCGTTCTCCTGGCTCAGATCGACCTGCGAAACATAGATCTCGTTCGCCGCCAGTTTGATCGTGTCGCGGAAATACGGGGCGTCGCCGACCTGCTTCAACTCGGCGACCGGGACGACGCGGACGGCGCCGCCCGGACCCGAGCGGTCGACGCGGACGATTTCGCGATGGCCATCGGCGACGCCGATCAAGCGCAGCGAATAGGCCGGCCGCAGCGGCATCTGGGCGGCCAACCGGCTTTCCAGCCGTTCGCGCCAGACGGCCTCGGGGGTGGCGTCGGCCGGATCGATGCCGCCATTGAGGCGCGCACGGATCAATCCGGTCACCGCCGCCAACCCATGGAAGGTTGCGATATCGCCGCGGCCGGTGCGGACATGGGATTCGAGCTCGTTGGCGGTGAGGCGCGAATGGGTCTCGATCCGGTCCAGCACCCGCGGCAGGATAGCCTGTTCCAGGCTCCGATAGCTCAGCCATCCGACCGCGGAGACCGCGATCGCGACCAGCGCAATCATCGCGATGGCAAGCCTGGTTGTCAGCGTCATCGTGTTTTCGCGCGCCCTCCCGTGGCGGCCCGGCCGAGCCGCCGCGCGGATCCGATGCTAAAGCATGATCCGGAAAAGTGTGAAGCGGTTTTCCGAAAGATCGGGCGCAACCCGATCTCATCGCGCTTCACGGCGCATTACTGGCAGGAAGCAACACCGTCGGATGGCGGCGATGACGCCTGGGATTGCCCGGCGGCTTCCAGGCAACGGGTGACGGCGGCCAGCAGGTCGGCCGGTTTGAACGGTTTTTGCAGGCTCAAGACCGCCCCGAGCTTGGTCGCCATGGTGAGGAAGTCGGGGGCTGCGCCCGGCTCTGGGGAGATCGGCCGGCCGGAGATGACGATAATCGGAATCAGCGGGTGCTGCTGGCGAACCATCCGCATGGTCTCGAAGCCATCCATTCCGGGCATGAAAATATCGAGGAACAGCAGGTCGAAGTCGCCGGTCTCGCACAGGCTAAGCCCCTTGCGACCGTCGCCCGCCGTGACCACCTCGTGGCCGGCGCGCTCCAGCAGCAGGCGGACCGTGCCTTGAACCGCCGCATCATCATCCACGACCAGTATTCTCGCCAAAGTCAGGTTCTCCGCCGCCGCTGGAGCCAATGACAGATTGCAAGATTTGCCGAAATCGCCTGATCTAGCAACCGTTTCCATTGCAAGGATGTTCCATCCAATTTGCCACAAACCGTCGCAAAAATTTCCTCATCCACCCGTTGCCGGGCAGACAGTGACGGGACGTGTATCGACGGGGAATGATTCGTCGGAGCGGTGCCGAGCGCGCGGCTCAGTTGCTCAGATATTCCGGATAGCGCGCGCGAATCCGGGCGAGTTCGCTGAGCGTGCCGGACAGGTGGGTGCGCAGATGCTTCTGCGCCTCGTCGGGCTCGCCGGCGCTGATGGCTTTGACGATCAGCCGGTGGTGCTTGACGATATCCTGGGCCTTGCCGGGAGAGGGCAGGTGCATCCGCCGCAACCGGTCGATATGCCCGCTGCGGCTGCGCACCAGCGACCATAGATCCCCGTTGTCGGTCGCCGCATAGAGCCTGGCATGGAATTCGTTGTCGGCGGCCATGAAACTCTGGAAGTCTCCGGCCTTCGCGAATTGCTGCTGGCGGGCGATCGTCGCGTTGAGGTCGGCGACGAGCGCGTCGTCGTGGTGGATCGCAAGCGCCCGCACGATTTCGAGTTCGACCGCCTGGCGCAGGAAATGCGCCTGTTGCGCCAGCCGGACGTCGACGCGGCTGACCACGGTCGCATATTGCGGAAACACCTCGACCAGCCCCTCCTCCTCGAGCCGCATCAGGGCATCGCGGATCGGTGTCGAGGAAACCCCGAACTGCGCCGCCAGAGCCGCGCGCGACAGCGGCGACCCCGGCGGCAGATCCAGTGAGATGATCAAGCCGCGCAGGCGCTCGAACACCTGCGGCGCCGCCTGACGGTCGCGGTCGAGCCGGTCGGCCGAAGCCGGGTGCGCACGACGGGGGACGGTGGGCGAAGGGGTCATCAGGCGAAGCCGGGCAATGGCGGAACGGGTCGGTCAGAAGGCGCTTGCATCAAATGCACTAATACATTAGTGCATCTCGCAAAGGGCGTCGTCAAGGGCGTCAACGGGACCCCCGGAGGAGATGCACATGAAAAACGGGATGTGGCGCGCTGCGGCGTTCGCCATTGCGGCGCTTGGCGCGATGCTGCCGGCTTCAGAGGGGTGGGCGCAGGCCAAGAGCGAGATCACGCTGTCGCGGCAGCCGGGCATTTTCTACATGCCCTCGCACATCATGGAAAAAAAAACTGATTGAAAAACACGCGGCGGCGCTCGGCGTACCCGGCGTTACCACGAAGTGGATCAATCTCTCAGGCGGCGGCGCGCAGACCGATGCGTTGCTCGCGGGCGGCGTCGACATTCTCAACACCGGCACCGGCAATCTGTTGCTGCTGTGGGACCGCACCCGCGGCGGCGTCAAGGGCATTGCGGCCACTTCGGCGCAGCCGATGACTCTGATCAGCCGCGACGCGAATATCAAATCCATCAAGGATTTCGGCCCCAACGACAAGATCGCGGTGCCCACCGTCAAGGTCTCGACCCAGGCGATCGTGCTGCAGATCGCGGCCTCCGAGGCATTCGGCGCCGACCAGTGGTCGAAATTCGATCCCAACACCGTGCAGCTCGGGCATCCCGATGCCTATGTGGCGATGACCAATGCCCAGCACGAGGTGCGCAATCATTTCGCGATTCCGCCGTTCACGTTCCTCGAATTGAAGAACGTGCCCGGCGCGCATGTGGTGTTGACCTCGCCGGACGTGATGGGCGGACCGTTGAGCCAGGCGCAGTTCTTCACCATGACGAAATTCGCCGACGCCAATCCAAAGATCGTCCAGGCGGTGTTCGACGCGACCAAAGAGGCGCAGGACTTCATCCGCTCCGACACCAGGGCGGCGGTCGAGATCTACAAGGAGGTCACCGGCGACAAGACCAGCGTCGAGGACCTGCTGGCATGGCTGAAGGAGCCCGGCATGATGGAATGGAACCTGCAACCGCAGGGTACCATGAAGTTCGCCGCCCATCTGTTCAAGACCGGCACGCTGAAGACGATGCCGAAAGCGTGGACCGACTATTACCTGCCGGTCGCGCACGAGCTGAAAGGCAATTGAGCTCATGACCGCGCTTCTCGACGTTAGTGACGTAACGCTGCGCTACAAGACGTCGAGCGCGGTCGTGACCGCGACCGAACGCGTCAGTTTCACGGTCGATCGTTCCGATCGCTTCGTGCTGCTCGGCCCGTCCGGCTGCGGCAAGTCGACGCTTCTCAAGGCGGTCGGCGGCTACATGACGCCGAGCGAGGGCAAGATGCGGATTTCGGGCCGCGAGATATCCGAGCCCGGCGCCGACCGGATGATGATCTTCCAGGAGTTCGATCAGCTATTGCCGTGGAAGACGGTGCTGGAAAACGTCATGTTTCCGCTCTTGATGACGCGGCGGCTGCCGCGCAAGGAAGCCGAGGCGCGGGCGCGGGCCTATATCGAGAAGGTCAGCCTGACGCGTGTCGTCGATGCCTATCCGCATACGCTGTCGGGCGGCATGAAGCAGCGCGTTGCGATCGCGCGCGGCATGGCGATGGAGCCGGATATTCTCTTGATGGACGAGCCGTTCGCGGCCTTGGACGCGTTGACGCGGCGCACCTGCCAGGACGAGCTGTTGCAGCTCTGGTCGGAGACCAGGTTCACGGTGCTGTTCGTCACCCATTCGATCGCGGAAGCGATCAAGATCGGCAATCGCATCCTGCTGCTGTCGCCGCATCCCGGTCGCGTCAAGGCCGAGGTGATCGACGTCGACAAGGTCTCCAGCGAGGACGGCAGCGCCGCCCGGCTGGAAAAGCAGATCCACGATCTGTTGTTCGCCGACGCTGCAACGGCGCATTGAGGAGACCGCGATGGGCGAAGCCAAGATCCTGCTGCGCGACACCTCGGCCGCAAGTGCGGCTATGCCGGCGGAAGTCGAGCGCAAGCTGAGCGTGCTGGAGCTGTTGTGGAACGACGGCTTTGTCCGTAAGGCCGTCATCATCATCTTCCTCGCCACGGTGTGGGAAGCCTATGGCCGCTTCCTCGACAATCCGCTGCTGTTTCCGACCTTCCACGACACCATCGTCACGATGTTCGAGAAGGTAAAGGACGGCACCATTCCGCTGCGCGCCTGGGCGTCGCTGAAGGTGCTGTTCATGGGCTATAGCGCTGGCATCGTGCTGGCGGCGGTCTTCACGATCCTCGCGATCTCGACCCGGATCGGCACGGATTTTCTCGAAACCATCACCGCGATGTTCAATCCCTTGCCTGCGATCGCGCTGCTGCCGCTGGCGTTGATCTGGTTCGGGCTCGGCAACGGCAGTCTGGTGTTTGTCTTGATCCATTCGGTGCTGTGGCCGGTCGCGCTCAACACCCATTCCGGTTTCAAGAGCGTATCGAACACGCTGCGCATGGTCGGCCGCAACTATGGCCTGCGCGGTCTGCCTTATGTCGCGCGCATTCTCATTCCGGCTGCCTTCGGCTCGATCCTGACCGGCCTGAAGATCGGCTGGGCGTTTGCCTGGCGCACGCTGATCGCAGCCGAACTGGTGTTCGGCGTCTCGTCGGGGCAGGGCGGTCTCGGCTGGTTCATCTTCGAGAACCGCAACCTGCTGGACATCCCCGCGGTGTTCGCGGGCCTGCTGACCGTGATCGTCATCGGTCTCGTCGTCGAAAACCTGATCTTCCGCACCATCGAGCGCAACACCGTCCAGAAGTGGGGCACCCAGTCATGACCAAGAAGAACGCCTCCGACCTCCGCAGCGCGCGCTGGTTCGCGCCCGACGATCTCCGCGCCTTCGGCCATCGCTCGCGCGCGATGCAGATGGGTTACGCGCCGGAGGAATGGAAGGGCCGGCCGGTGATCGCCATCCTCAACACCTGGTCGGACGCGCAGCCTTGCCACATGCACTTCAAGAGCCGCGTCGATGACGTCAAGCGCGGCATCCTGATGGCCGGCGGGTTTCCGATGGAGCTGCCGGCGCTGTCGCTGTCGGAATCGTTCCTGAAGCCGACCACCATGCTCTACCGCAACATGCTGGCGATGGACGCCGAAGAATTGTTGCGCGGCCATCCCGTCGATGGCGTCGTCTTGATGGGCGGTTGCGACAAGACCACGCCGGGGTTGCTGCTCGGCGCCACCAGCATGGGCATTCCAGCGATCTATCTGCCGGCGGGTCCGATGTTGCGCGGCAACTGGAAGGGCAAGACGCTGGGTTCGGGTTCCGACGCCTGGAAATACTGGGATGAACGTCGCGCCGGCAAGATTTCCGACAAGGACTGGGTCGATGTCGAGGCCGGCATCGCCCGCAGCTACGGCACCTGCATGACCATGGGCACCGCCTCGACCATGACCGCGATCGCGGAATCGATCGGCATGACCCTGCCGGGCGCATCGTCGATCCCGGCGGCCGACGCCGGCCACATCCGCATGGCCTCCGAAAGCGGCCGCCGCATCGTCGAGATGGTGTGGGAAGACCTGACGCCGAACAAGATCCAGACCCGGAAGGCCTTCGAGAACGCGATCACTGTCGCGATGGCGATGGGCTGTTCGACCAATGCAATCATTCACCTGATCGCGCAGGCGCGCCGCGCCGGTCAGGACATCGGGCTCGACGATTTCGAAATCGCCAGCCGCAAGGTGCCTGTGATCGCCAACGTGCGGCCGAGCGGTGACAAGTATCTGATGGAGGATTTCTTCTACGCCGGCGGGCTGCCCGGCCTGATGAGCCGCATCAGGGAGCACCTGCATCTCGACGTCATGACCGTGACCGGGCAGACGCTTGGCGACAACATCGCGCGCGCCGAAGTCTACAACGACGACGTGATCCGCACCGTCAAGGATCCGATCTATGCCGAGGGCGCGCTGGCCGTGCTCAAGGGCAACCTTGCGCCCGATGGCTGCGTCATCAAGCCGAGCGCCTGCGAACCGCGCTTCCTCAAGCATACCGGCCCGGCACTGGTGTTCGACGATTATCCCGCGATGAAGAAAGCGGTCGACGATCCCGATCTCGATGTCACCGCCGACCACGTCATGATCCTGCGCAACGCCGGCCCGCAGGGCGGCCCCGGCATGCCGGAATGGGGCATGCTGCCGATCCCGACCAAACTGGTGAAGCAGGGCGTCCGCGACATGGTGCGGCTATCGGATGCGCGCATGAGCGGCACCAGCTACGGCGCCTGCATCCTGCATGTCTCGCCGGAATCCTACATCGGCGGCCCGCTGGCGCTGGTGAAGAACGGCGACAAGATCACGCTCGACGTCAACGCGCGGACCATCAACCTCGAGGTGTCGGAAGCCGAACTCGCGAGGCGCCGCGCGGAGTGGAAGCAGCCGGAGCGCCGCTTCGAACGTGGCTATGGCTGGATGTTCACCAAGCACATCAAGCAGGCCAATGAGGGCTGCGACTTCGACTTCCTGGAGACGGGATTCGGTGCACCCGTGGGCGAGCCGTCGATTTACTAGCTCCGCCGTCATTCCGGGGCGATGCGCAGCATCGAACCCGGAATCTCGAACTTCCGGGTCTGGTCCTTCGGACCATCCCGGAATGACAGATAAACTGGGATGTGAATCATGACCAAACTGAGCGACGCCACCCGCAACAAGCTGAAAACCGTTTCCACCGCCACCGTCGCCACCGCGCTGTTCAAGCGCGGCTTTCGCATCCAGATGATCCAGGACGTGCATCCGATCGGTCCGGACCAACCGGTGCTGGTCGGCGAGGCCTTTACGCTGCGCTACATGCCGGCGCGCGAGGATCTCAACAAGATCGAGGTGTTTCGCGACCGTGCCCATCCGCAGCGCAAGGCGGTCGAAGACTGCCCGCCCGGTGCGGTGCTGGTCATGGACAGCCGCAAGGATGCCCGCGCGGCGTCGGCCGGTGCCATTCTGGTGACCCGGCTGATGAAGCGCGGCTGCGCCGGCGTCATCACCGACGGCGGCTTTCGCGATTCGGCCGAGATCGCCCATCTCGGTTTCCCCGCCTATCACCACCGGCCGAGCGCGCCGACCAATCTCACTCTGCATCAGGCGATCGAGATCAATGTCCCGATCGGCTGCGGCGATGCACCGGTGTTTCCCGGCGACGTCATCCTCGGTGACAGCGACGGCGTGATCGTGATCCCGGCGCACCTCGCCGACGAGATCGCCGACGAGGCCGTCGAGATGACCGCGTTCGAGGATTTCGTGACCGAGGAAGTCGGCAAGGGCCGTTCGATCCTCGGTCTCTATCCGGCGACGGATGAACAGACGCCAAAGGATTTTGCGGCGTGGCGGAAGAAGAACGGGCGATAATCGCGCGTCATTCTCCGCTGTCGTCCCGGGCATGCGAAGCGCGACCTCAGATGTGCAATTGCACATCGGGGGACCCATAACCACCGGCCGGTGTTATCACCGAGATCGACGACGACCGTGCAACACGGATAGATTCCGCGGTATGGGTCCCCGCGTTCGCGGGGACGACGGCTGGGTTACACCTCCGCTCTGTCCGCCATTCCCACCGCCCACAGCGCAAACGCATAGACGATCGCGATTTCGTCGAGCCGGTTGAAGCGGCCCGACGCGCCGCCGTGGCCGGCGCCCATGTTGGTGCGCAACAGAACGGGCCCGCCGCCGGTCATGGTCGCGCGCAGGCGTGCGACCCATTTCGCCGGCTCCCAATAGGTGACGCGCGGGTCGGTAAGGCCGCCCATCGCGAGAATCGCCGGATAGTCCTTGGCCGCGACATTGTCGTAAGGCGAATACGACAGGATGGTGCGAAAGTCCTTTTCGCTCTCGATCGGGTTGCCCCATTCCGGCCACTCCGGCGGCGTCAGCGGCAGGGTGTCGTCGAGCATGGTGTTGAGCACGTCGACGAACGGGACTTCGGCGACGATGCCGGCATACAATTCGCCGGAGCGGTTGGCGACCGCGCCCATCAGCATGCCGCCGGCGCTGCCGCCGTGGCCGACGATGCGCCTGGCGCTCGTATACTTGGCGTCGATCAGCGCACGTCCGGCAGCCGCGAAATCGTCGAACGTGTTGGTCTTCTTCTCGCGCTTGCCGTCGAGATACCAGCCCCAGCCCTTGTCGGCGCCGCCACGAATATGGGCGATGGCGTAGACGAAGCCGCGGTCGACCAGCGACAGCCGGTTGGTGGCGAACGAAGCCGGCATCGCCATGCCGTAGGAGCCGTAGCCATAGAGCAGCAGCGGCGCCTTGCCGTCGCGCACCAGGTCTTTGCGATGCAGGATCGAAACCGGCACCTGCGCGCCGTCATGCGCGGTCGCCATGATGCGGGTGGTGACGTAATCGGCCGGGTTATGGCCGGACGGAATCTCCTGCCGCTTGCGCAGCACGCGTGTTCGCTTCGCCATGTCGTAGTCATAGACTTCCGACGGCGTCGTCATCGACGAATAGGAGAATCTGAGATTGGTGGTCTCGAATTCGTAGCCGCCCATGGTATCGAGCGAATAGGCAGCCTCGTCGAAGGCGATGGCATGTTCTTCGCCGCTGGTGAGGTCGCGGATGACGATCGCCGGCAGCGCGTTGGCGCGCTCCAGCCGCACCATGTGGTTGGCGTAAAGCTCGACGTCGAGCACATAGACGCCTTCGCGATAGGGAATCAGGTCGCGCCAGTTGGCGCGTTCCGGCGAGGCGAGGGGCGCGGTGACGACCTTGAAGTCGATGGCGCCGTCTGCGTTGGTGAGAATGAAAAGCTGGTCGCCGCAGTCGTTGACGGAATATTGCACGCCTTCCTCGCGCGCCGCGACCAGTCGCGGCGGCGTCTCCGGCTGCGCCAGATCGATCAGCCGCTGCTCGGAAGTTTCGTGGTCGCCGCCGGCAATGACGCAGAACCGGCCGGACGAACTCTCGTGCAGATGCGTGAACCAGCCGGAGTCCTGTTCCTCATGCACCAGCGTGTCGTCGGCCTGCCTGGTGCCGAGCCGGTGACGCCAGACCTGCATCGGCCGGTGATTGTCGTCGAGCTTGACATAGAAGAAGCTGGCGCCGTCCTTGCTCCAGACCACGCCGCCATCGGTCTCCTCGACGAGGTCGTCGCGGTCGGTGCCGTCAGCCCAGTTGCGGACCCGGATCGAGAAGTATTCCGAGCCCTTGGTGTCGGCGCTCCAGGCATGGAGCCTGTGGTCGGGTGAATGCCGGCTGCCGCCGAACTTGAAATATTCGTGGTGGGAAGCGAGTGCGTCGCCATCGAGCACGATGGCTTCGTTGCCGCCATCGCGGGCCGTGCGCGCGAAAATCTCGTGCTGACCGCCTTCGCGGAATTTCCGGAAATAGGCGTACGGGCCGTCCGGCGACGGCACGCTGGAATCGTCTTCCTTGATCCGCCCGCGCATTTCCGCGACCAGCTTTTTCTGCAGCGGCGAGGTGTGGCCGAGCAGGCTTTCGGTGTAGTCGTTCTCCGCTTCCAGATAGGTCCGGATGTCGGCATCGAGGATCGAGGGATCGCGCAGCACCTCCTGCCACTTCTCGTCCTTCAGCCAGGCGTAATCGTCGGTCACCGAAATGCCGTGGGTGGTGAACGTGTGCGGCCGCCGCGGCGCAACGGGGGCGGGCTTTTGGGGCGTGGCTTTGGTCACTCAAACCTCGTGTAGTTTCAAATTCGATCGGCGGGCACTTCACCTCTCCCCGCAAGAGCGGGGCGAGGGAGAAGCAGGCGCATGCGTTCCATATCGTGCTTCGACGCGCGGATTGCCACACCTTCGCAGGGTTGTTGCACGCCGCCTGATATGGTTAGGCTTTTCGGCCCCGCCGGGAAAGCCTGATGCTCTTCAATTCCTATGCGTTCATTTTTCTGTTCCTGCCGGTGGTGCTGGCGGGCTATTTCGCGCTCGGCCGCCGCGGCAATCTGGCGCCCGTGGTGTGGCTGGCGCTGGCTTCGCTGGCGTTTTATTCCCTCGGCAACTGGCAATATGTCCCGCTGCTGCTGGCCTCGATCGCGTTCAACTATGGCGTCGGCTATCTCCTGATCGCGCGGGACTTGCGTCCCCGGGCGCGATTTGCGGTGCTGACGGTCGGCGTCGCCGGCGATCTGCTGGTGCTCGGCATCTTCAAATATGCCGGCTTTCTGGTGGCCAATTTCAACGCCGTGTTTTCGACCGGCCTTGTCGTCCACATCCTGCTGCCGGTCGGCATCTCCTTCTACACCTTCACCCAGATCGCGTTCCTGGTCGATGCCTACCGGGGCCAGGTCGCGCGATACGCGCTGGCGCACTACGCGCTGTTCGTCACGTACTTTCCGCATTTGATCGCCGGGCCGATCCTGCACCACAAGGATATGATCCCGCAGTTCGAGCGCGTGGAAGCCAAGCGGCCGGATCCGCATCTCATCCTGTGCGGCCTGATCATCTTTGCGATCGGCCTGTTCAAGAAGACCTGCTTGGCCGATGGCATCCAGCCGCTGGTCGGACCGGTGTTCGGTCCAGGCTCGCCGACCTTCGATCAGGCCTGGATCGGCGCGCTGGCCTATACGTTCCAGCTCTACTTCGACTTCTCCGGCTATTCCGATATGGCGATCGGCATATCGCTGATGTTCGGCATCTTCCTGCCGCTGAATTTCAATTCGCCCTACAAGGCGACCTCGATTATCGACTTCTGGCGGCGCTGGCACATGACACTGTCGCAATTCCTGCGCGACTATCTCTACATTCCGCTCGGCGGTAATCGCCGCGGCCCGGTGTGGCGCTATGTCAATCTCCTGATCACGATGCTGCTCGGCGGGCTCTGGCATGGCGCCGCCTGGACGTTCGTGGCGTGGGGCGCACTGCACGGCGTCTATCTCTGCATCAACCACGGCTGGAACCGGTTCGCACCGGATATCGCGCCGGCGTTGCGGCCGGCTGCGACATTCGCGGGAACGGTGTTGACGTTTGTCGCGGTTGTCGTCGCCTGGGTATTCTTCCGCGCCAACGATATCGAGTCGGCGGTCTATGTGCTGGTGCGGATGGCCGATCCGACCCGGCTCGCGCTTGGCCGCGCCGAACTCTTCAATCTCGCCTTTATCGCCTGTTATGCCGCGCTGGCGTGGTTCGCGCCGAACACACAGGCGATCATGGGCTATGACCACGCACGACGCATCGTCGGCGAAAATCTGAACCAAGCGCGGCTGCGTCCCTGGTTTCTCTACGCCACGGCCGCGGTGCTGGCGTTCGGGATTCTGGGGATCCAGCAGCACAGCGAATTCATCTATTTCAGGTTCTGATGACGTCCGTATCCAAAAACCTGTTGAAGTATCTCGGCGTCAGCGCGTTGATCATGCTGCTGGCGGCAACGCTCAATTTCGTCGTCGATCCCCTGCAATTGTTCCGGCCGTCGCGGCTGTTTCCGGCAATGTATTCGGCGGATACGCGGATGCAGGACGCCGGCCTGATCCGGAGCAAGCCGTTCGATACCGCCTTGATGGGGACCTCGCTCGCAATTCATTTCCGCCAGCGCGATATCGACCGCATTCTCGGCGGCCGCTCGCTGAAGCTGTCGATGACGGGATCGAACTCGCGCGAGCAGAGCTTCGTGCTCGATGCGGCGATGGCGCGCCATCCGAAGCGGGTGATCTGGCAGATCGACGACTGGATCTTTCACGATGCGCCGGCCCCGGATTCCGACGTCTACCTTCCGGCGGCGCTCTACCGGCGAACGGCCAAGGGCCTCGCGGGCTATCTGCTCAGCGGCCAGATGGCGCGGGAGTCGCTGTGGATCCTGGCGCGTTCGCTGCCACCGCTCGAGCCGGTCGTTGCACGGCTGACATCGGATCTGGTTTTCAAGTTCCCGATTGCCGACGTCGACGACATCAACACGTTGCCGCCGGACTATGACGTTGCGGCGGGCTACAACGCCAAAAGGGCGATCGCGGCGTTCAGGCATATCACCGATCCCGTCCGCAGCCGCTATCTCGCCGACGGCTACGATCACGACGCGATGGTGCGGGCCTTCGAGCGCGACGCGATCGGGTTGATCGCGGCACATCCCGACGTGACGTTCGATATATACTTTCCTCCGTACTCGATCCTGCAATTCGTGGCGATGCGCGACTTTTCGCCGGCGGCACTGAAGACGGTCTATGACTTCACGGGTTACGCGTTTCCGCGGCTGCTGCAGTATCGGAATGTCCGGCTGTACGATTTCCGCGCCGTGAAGGAAGTCACGCACGATCTCGACAATTACGGCGACGTCATCCACCATTCGCCGATGGTCGATCTGATGGTGCTGCAGTGGCTGGCGGACGGGAAATACGCCATCAACCGTTCGGCGCCGCTGGCGTCGCTGGAGCAGCTCAAGGCGCAGGTTGCGGCGTATCGGTTGGAGCGGTAGAAGACCTCATCCTGAGGAGCAGGCGAAACCTGCGTCTCGAAGGATGAATCGCACGATCGGGGCCTCATGGTTCGAGACGGCGCTTTGCGCCTCCTCACCATGAGGGTTCAGTTATTCCTCAACCTTGCCGTTGCGCCGCCGCCGAACATCGGGATCCGGTTCACGGCCAGCACCACGGTGAACGTAATCACCAGCATGGCGATGCCGAGAACGGCAATCGCGGCGAGGTCGCCGCTTTCGTTGAGGTCGTAGATCAGGACCGAGAGCACCTTGGTCTGCGAGGTGAACAGCACCACCGCCGCCGACAATTCGCGCATCACGCCGATGAAGATGAAGCACCAGGTTGCGATCACGCCGGTGCGCAGCAGCGGCGCGGTGATCTGGCGCAGCGACTGCAGCCGCGTCGCGCCGAGGATGCGGCTGGCGTCTTCCAGTTCGGGATGGATGGTCGCGAACGCCGCCTGCAATTGCTGATAGGCCGACGGCAGATTGATGGTGAGAAACGCGATCAGCAGGATCCACAGCGTGCCGTAGAGCACGAAAGGCGGTCGCGTGTAGCTCAGGAACAGGCCGACGCCGAGCACGATGCCGGGGACGGCAACCGGCGCGGTGGCGAGGAAGCCGAGGATGCGATGGCCTGCGATGATGCGGCGGGTGGTGACGTAGGCGATGACGAGCGCGAGGATGGTACCGATCGTTGCGGTGGAAGCGCCGAGGATCACGGTGTTCTTGAGCGCGAGCTGGGTCGAAGACAATTCGGTGAACACGAAGACGATGTTGTGAATGGTGGCCGTCGACGGCGTTACCAGCGTGGTCGGATTCGGCGAGAACGCCGCGTTGAGCAGCGCCAGATAGGGCAGGAACACCGGATTGAGCAGCATGAACAGGCAGAACGCCAGCGCCGCCCAGCGCCAGCCTTTCAGCTCGACCGCGCGCGGTGCGCCGTATTTGCCGCCGACCACGGAGTAGCCGCGGCGGCCGAGCAGGAATTTCTGGCCCTGCAGCAGCAGGATGGTCAGCACCAGCAGCGGCACCGCGGCGGCGGCAGCCAATTCCAGTTTCGGCGGATACTGGAACAGGCTCCAGATTTTCGTGGTCATGGTGTGGAAGCCGGCCGGCAGCGCCAGAATGGCGGGCGAACCGAACAGCGTCATCGCCTGCAGGAAAGCGATCAGCGCGCCGGCCACCAGCGCCGGCAGCGCCAGCGGGATCGTCACCCGCCGCGCCGTGGTCCAGGCCTTGCCGCCGAGAATGGCGGAGGCGTCTTCGAGTTCGCCCGGCATATTGTCGAGCGCGTTGGCGACCAGCACGAACACGAACGGGAAGGTGTAGCAGGAGATGACGAAGATGATTCCGGTCAGTGAATAGATGTTGAACAAAGCGGCGTCGGATTCCGCACCGGTCAAGGTGCGATAGAGCTGGTTCAGCAGTCCGCTGTTCGGTGCGGCCAGCAATTCCCAGGCGACCGCGCCGAGAAACGGCGGCGTCACGAACGAAGCCGTCACCAGCGCGCGAATGGTCTGCCGACCGGGCATGTCGGTACGCGACACCAGCCAACTGATGGGGGCTGCGACCAGGCAGCAGATCAAGGCCGAGGTGGTCGCAATGATCGCGGTGGTCAGCAACGGATCGAGGAAGTCGGGGTTGGTGAACAGCGTGACGAAATTCTGCAGCGTCGGATGCCGCGCCTTGTCGGTGAAGGCGTACACCGCCAGCCACGACAGCGGCAGCGCGATCAGCACCACCATGAAGAGTGCCACCAGCGACAGGACTGGTTTGGTCCAGTCGATTTTGGCTTTGGGGGCGGTGCTGATTGCTGTGGTCATCTTAATTCACGAGTCCGATCTATCCCTCATCCTGAGGAGCGGCATCTTTGCCGCGTCCCGAAGGATGAGCGTGTGCAGTGCGGCCTCATGGTTCGAGACGGCGCTTCGCGCCTCCTCACCATGAGGGGTTAGACTTTGAACAGCCGCGCGTAGCGCGTCTTGATTTCTTCCGCCATTTTCTCGACCCCGGCCGGGTCTTCCTTCATCAGCTTGATGTCGGTGAGTTTGCGGCGTCCGGGATGCGGCGCCACCTGCGCATGGGCCGAATATTGCGCGGTGTAGTCGCAGAAGAACTGCTGGGTCTCGCGGGTATGCAGCCAGGCCTGGAACAGCCGTGCGGCGCTGGGATGCGGCGCGGAGGCAAAGATGGCGGTCGGCCCCGAAACCGTCGGCGTGCCTTCGGTCGGGTAAACCGGCTCGACCGGCTGGCCGGCTTCCTTCAGCAGCACCACGCCATATTCGTTGCCGTCGGCCATCACGGCGCGCTCGCCGAGCGAAAGCTTCTTTGGCGGATCGGTCGACGACTGCACCTGCATCACGCGCTGCTTCGACAGTTTGTCGAGATAATCCCAGCCGAGTTCGCGCACCAGCTGGAAGGTCGCGGTCATGATGGTGCCGCTATAGGCGGGATGGCCCTTGACCATCTTGCCGGCCCATTTGGGGTCGAGCAGATCAGCATAGCTTTTCGGCGCGTCCTCGGGCTTCACCAGTTTCGTATTGTAGGCGATCGACGACAGGTAGATCCGCGAGGTCGCGGACATGCCGTCTGGGTCGCGATACTCGGGCAGGAAATGCCGGGCGATATCCTCGGACACGAACGGCGCCAGCCAGCCGTTCTTCTTCCAGGAAATGATGTGCGATGCATCCGAGGTGTTGACGATGTCGGCGGAGCGGATGCCCGAGCCGAATTCCTGGTCGAGTCGCTGAAACAGCCGCTCCGAGCCGGAGCGCTCGATCTGCACGGAGATGCCGGGATAGGCGGCCTCGAACGCCTTGCCGAGCTTTTCGCCGACCGGCAGGTCCATCGAGGAATAGAGAATGACCTTGGCCTCTTTCTTTGCCGCATCCACCAATGCGGGCGTGATCGCAACCGGCGCCGGCGCCTCGGCGCGAGCGGGCGAGGCGAATACGTTTCCCGCGGCCAGCGCGGCGGATGCCCTGGCTGCGCCTTGCAGGATGTCGCGTCTGGAAAGTTTTCGTCCCTTCATCGCGTCCTCCCGTTTCTTTTTGTTACTTCACCGGCTCAGCGCCCGGCAGCGGTCGGGCGGCAGTGTCAGCCACACCTCGCTGCCTTTGCCGACATTGGTTTCGGTCGGCGTGATGACGCGCAGTGCGGTGCCACCGGCGACTTCGACCATGTAGTCTCTGTTGGCACCGAGATAGACCTGACGGGTGACGACGGCCTTGATTACGTTATCGGAGGAAGTCGGCGCCCGCGTCGAAAGTCCGACGTCGTGCTGGCGGATCGCCACCGCCGCACTTTGCCCTGCGGTCATCGGCGCGCCGATCACCTGCAGGGTGGCGCCGGCAAACTCGACATGATGGCTGTCGCGCGCGGTGCCCTTGAACACGTTGCTGGCGCCGATGAAGCGCGCCACGAATTCGGACTCCGGCCGGGCGTAGATGTCTTCGGGCGAACCGAGCTGGTCGATCCTGCCGCCGTTCATGACCGCAATGAGATCGGCGGTGGTCATGGCCTCGGACTGGTCGTGGGTGACATAGACGGTGGTGTAGCGGTATTCGTCGTGCAGCCGTCGGATTTCGAAGCGCATTTCCTCACGCAGGTTGGCGTCGAGGTTGGACAAGGGTTCGTCGAGCAGCAGCGTTTCCGGCTCGACGATCAGCGCGCGCGCCAGCGCCACGCGCTGCTGCTGGCCGCCGGAGAGTTCGCCGGGATAGCGTTGCGCCAGCGGTTCGAGCTTGGTGGTGGCGAGGATCGCCGCGAGTTTCTTGGCGATGGTGTCGCGGTCCATTTTGCGCAGCCGCAGGCCGTAGACGATGTTCTCGGCCACCGTCATATGCGGCCACAGCGCGTAGCTCTGGAAAATCATCGACATCTTGCGCTGCTCGGGCGGCAGCGTGCGCGCCTTCGACGACACCAGCCGGTCGCCGACATGAATTTCGCCGTCCGATGGTTCGAGGAAGCCGGCGATCAGCCGCAAGGTCGTGGTCTTGCCGCAACCGGACGGGCCGAGCAGGCAGACCAGCTGCCCGTGATCGATCCGCAGCGAGACGTTATCGACCACCGCAAGCGATCCGAAACGCTTGGTCAGGCCGCGCAAATCAACGGACGCCAATCGAATTCCTCCGGCATTTTCGTGCGCGGCTCAGCGTCCGCTTGTATTCTTGTATGCCAGTAAGCACGAAAAATGCCGGGAGGACCAGCCACCGAAAGTGGAATGGCTGCATGTTATTTGGCGCTTCCCCGCGCGAGGAAGGTTATTTGGTCACGCGCTGACGCTTTCGCCGAGATATTCGATCGCGGCTTCGGTTCCGCCTTTGCCATGGGGAATTCCGAGCGCATTGAGCGCTACTTCGATGACGCCGAGTGTGCCCAGGATCATCGGGGCGTTGACGTGGCCCATATGGGCGATCCGGAATGCCTGGCCGGAGAGGTCGCCGATTCCGGTGCCAAGCACCACGCCGCATTTTTCCTTGCAGTAGCGCTGCAGCGCAGCAGGGTCAAAGCCCTTCATCGTCACCGTGGTGACGGTATTGGAGCGCTCGCTCGGCTCGGCGATGTTCAGGCCCAGCACCTGGCCTTCGGCCCAGACCGAAACCGCGCGGCGGGTGGCTTCGGCAAGCAGGCGGTGGCGCAGCGCGGCATTTTCCAGCCCTTCGGAATGGAGCATGTCGATCGCCTTGCGCAGCGCGAACAACAGATGCACCGGCGCGGTGCCGGCATATTTGCGGTAGTGCTCGCTGCCGTCGCGCTCGGTCCAGTCCCAATAGGGCGTGCGGAGATTGGCCTTCTTGTGCACCTCGCGTGCGCGGTCGTTGGCGGCGACGAAGCCGAGGCCCGGCGGCGTCATCAGGCCCTTCTGAGACCCCGACATCGCAACATCGACGCCCCACGCGTCCATCTCGAACGGCATGCAGCCGAGCGAAGCTACGGTATCGACCATGTACAGCGCCGGGTGGCCGGACGCCTTGATCGCCTTGCCGATGGCTTCGATGTCATTATAAGCGCCCGAGGCCGTGTCGACCTGCACCACGGCGATCGCCTTGATGGTGTGATCCTTGTCCTGACGCAGCCGCGCCTCGACCTCGGCGGGGCGGACCGCGCGGCGCCAGTCGCCTTTCAGCACTTCGACCTCGACGCCCATCGCCGCGGCCGCATGGCCCCAATTGATGGCGAAGCGTCCGCTTTCCAGCACCAGCAGCTTGTCGCCGCGCGACAGCACGTTGGAGAGCGTCGCTTCCCAGGCGCCATGGCCATTGGCGATGTAGATGTAAGGCTTGCCGGTGGTCTTGAACAATTTGGTGATGTCGTCGAGCAGGCCGTGCGTCAGCTCCACCATTTCATTCGAGTAGATGTCGAGCGCCGGGCGATGCATCGCCTGCAGCACTTCGTCGGGCATGGTGGTCGGCCCCGGGATGGCCAGAAATTCCCGGCCCGCGCGAACGGTCATTTTTTGTTGTTCCTTGTCGGAGATTTAGCGTCGAATGGTCAGCCCTGAGTTGCACAATACTGGATCAATTGCGTCATTGCGAGCATTGCAGAGCAATCCAGAATCGCAAAAAAAGCTTGATTGCACCGAGTGTTCTCGCATCATTTTCCCATCGCTCCCGCAATCGCGTGCCAGATCTGGTCCTTCATCTCGGTGGCCGGCGGGCTCGGGATCGTGACCGCGGGCCCGTCGCGTTTCTTGCAGGCCTCGACCAGCCGCAGCACCCAGATCTCGCCATCGGTGTAATAGAGATCGCCGCCGCCATTGCGGCCCGTCAGGGTCGGCCCGATGCCGGTGACCTGATATTTGGCATCGACCACGCGTGCGTTTTCCAGATCGGCGGTCAACAGCGCGCGTTCGGCATCGAGGTCGGCGCTGATGTGGTGGGTGACTGCAGCCGTATAGTGGCTGACGCCGACGCCGCGGTCTTCGGTTGCTGCGCCGAGCCAGACCGGGCGCTTCTCCTCGCCCTGGTCGAGCACCTTCCAGTAGCGCACATGGTTGCGGCGATCGGCGTTCTGTCCGATCGGCTTTTCAAAGGCGAGATCCTCGCGGCGGCCGAGATAATAGAGATTGCTCACCGGCGCGTCCTTGTAGGGCCGGTCGAGCAGTACGCTTCCCACGATCTCGATCGACGATTTCAGCGTGATCGGATCGGCCGGATACCAGCCGGCCTGATGCATCGCGCAGACCACGTCGGTGGTCGTGCCGACCAGCCCGACATTCATCGGGTCGCCGGGAATGCCTTGCGCGGTGCGCGTCACCATCGGCAGGCTCGCGAGGCCTTTCTGATGCTCGTAGTGCGTCCAGAACAACGGCAGCAGCAGATAGGCCAGCGCCGTGTAGGCCAGCACGATCACCAGCGAGAGCAGCAGCACGCGCTCCAGCCGCGAATGCTCGCGCTGCCGCTGAAGTTCCAGTTCGTCGTAGAGGTCAGACACGGAAGCGGGTTCTCGCAATCATGATCCGGCGATGGATAGCTCATCTCCCCGTGCGGGGCTTCATCCTTCGAGACGGCGCTGCGCCTCCTCAGAATGAGGTCTGAGACCCTCATGGTGAGGAGCCGCGCAGCGGCGTCTCGAACCATGCAGGCCGCGCTGTAGCGTTTTCGAGCAAAGTGGGTACCGGTTCGCGTAAAGAAAACGCGTCAAAATAAGGCCCGCTACCGCTTGGTTTCGCGGCAGCCGGCGGCTTCGGCTTCGTCGACCGAGCAGAACCAGCGTGTGCCCTTGCTGATCTTCATCTGGATCCGCGCATACCAGCGGCTCTTCGGGGTGTGGTAGATGCATTCGCCCGCGGTATTGACGTTGCCCTTGATGGTGCAGTCGGGCGAGGGCGCGACCGGACCCGAGGCCGAGGCCAGCAGGGTGGTCGAGGCATTTTCCGGCGGCTTTGCGGCGCCGAGAATGGTGGTCTTCTTGTTGCGGGCGCGCCAGTCCCACGGCGCGATGAAGGCGCCCTGCCACATTCCGGCTTTGGCTTCGCGCGCGGCCTTTTCGTCGGCGTCGTAGTCGTGGCTGACACGCGTGTAGGACAACGCCCAGCCGTTCGACACCAGCCATTTCTGGATGTCCTCGCCGTCGACCTCGCAGCGCGCCACGGTGCGGCCGCGGCGGTCGGTGGTGCGGGGATGGCAGGTCCAGCTTTTGCCACCGGCATGCTTGATCAGTTCGTCGCGCGCGGCGACGCCGCAGGTCCAGCGCTCGCCGGAATTGTTCAGGCAGAGCTGGTCCACCGCCGGCGCATCGATGCCGCCGAGCCGGATGCGGCTGTTGCCGATCTGGATATGATCGCCTTCGCGGATTTTGGGGACGCCCGTGATATCGGCCGCATCGGCAGTTGCCGGCAGCAGGGCCAGCAGGGCGGCAGCAAACCAAAGGTTCAATTTCATCGGCAATCCCGGCAAGGCGTGTCGCGCACTGATTCAACCAATTGTGCGGGGAAGCAGGCCAGCTTGCCAATGATCGATCGCCGCATCGGCTTCAACTTCCCGTCATTGTTATTGCTGTCATTCCGGGGCGCGAAGCGAACCCGGAAGTTCGAACTACCCTTGGGCGCAATTGCGCCCAGAGGTCTGGTCCTTCGGACCATCCCGGAATAACACGGTCACCTCATCCTTCTCCGCGCCAACGCCAGGCCCATCAGCACGAAGGCCGAGGTCACCTCGGGGCCGCCGACCAGAATCCGTGTCGGGGTCTTCATCTTGTTCCACTCGTAGGCCTTGTAGGGTCCGGACCTGCCGCCTTCGCCGAAGCTCGCGACGATGCAGGCCAGCGCTGGCGAAAAGGTCGTGGTATCCGCCCCGAGATGCGCCAAGGCCATCAGCGCCAGCGCGGCATCGAACGCGTTCATCTCGCGCGTGATCAGCCCATCCTGCACATAGGCCAGAACCTTGCCTTTGATGAACTCGAAATGGCCGTCGGGATCGATCGCCTGCCGCGCCGCCGCGGGCAACGTCATGAAGGCGGCGTAGCAGCGGCCGAAATAGGCAGAATAGAGCTCCGGCAGGTAATAGATATGCGAGCGCGGATTGGCGAAGGCGCCGCTTTCCGCGAGCCGGCGCTGGAAGCCGATGATGCGATGCACGGTTTCCAGCCGCTGCGGCGTCTCCAGGATTTTCCAGCGCGCCAGGTTCCGGAAGCTGACTTCGAGAACGTCGAGATTGAGCGTCGGATCGAGGTCGTTGCCGTAGGGCCGGTCGCCGGCAAGGTTGTCGATCCAGGTGACGATGGCGCCCTCGTAATCGATGTTGTCGTTCAGGGGCACCGTGACCCGCGGTTCGTTGGCGCCCTCGCGCACCTGATAGCCGCGGTAGAAATCCAAGAGCGGCTGGTCGAGGATCGGATCGGTCGAGCCGGCTTGCGTGGCGGCCGAGAACGAGCACGCGGTGGTGTCGCAGTCCGGCACGTAGATGCCGAAGCCGAGATCCTGCTTGATCTGGGAAAAGAACTTTGAAAACCGCGGCCCCGAGCCCGGCGCCAGCGCGGTGATCACCCGCACCTTGGAACCATCATGCGAGGGCACTTCCTCGGCCGAGGTCTTGAGGCAGAACTCCACCATCTCGGAAATCGCGCGCTTCGATGCCGCGGTCTCCTCGCTTGAAGTAAGCCCGGTCTCGACAAAGCTCAGCAGCGCCTCGGTGAAGAAGGCGTCGTAATAGGCTGAGCGGTGGCGGATCTGCACCGGCTCCCACATCGGCTCGGCAATCCCCGTCCAGGGCGGATTGATCAGGGCGCGGGCCGGCGACTGCGCGATGAAGATCCGCGCCAGGCTGAACAGAAGCGTCGAATTCTTGTAGCCGCGGGCATTCAGCCCGGTCAGCGCCATCAGCATTTCGCGCCCGGCCACATCGGGGTCGCCGAGCAGGTTGAACGCCGCATAGGTCGGAATGAAACCGTTTTTGGCGAACGAACCCAGCAGATGCGCGCCGCAACGGCCGATCACCCGATCGATCTCGGCCGCGCCGGGGGCGGGCGCGGTGTCCGCGACCCTCGCCGGTTCGGGATGGCGGATCCCCATCTCGGCCATCAGCTCGGCGATCGGCGCGCCGACCGCGGCCCAGTCCGGCTCGTCGGCATCGCGGGCGTGGATCAGCGCGTCGCGAAGCCGTTGCATCCTGGCGGGGTCGTTGAGGGCCGGTAGTCCGGTGCGGCGGAGCAGCGGCCGCAGCGCCGGATTGGACAGCGCGGTCTTGTAGAACTTGCCGAGATGGGGATCGCCGCCGCGGTAGTTCTTCAGCACGGGATCGCAGACGTCGTAGAGCGAGGGGCCGTCCTTCCGGGCGGTCAGCGCCCGAAATGCCGCGCCGGCGAAATACTGAAAACCCATGCCGTTACTTTCAGCCGGAACGGTAAACCATGGCACCCCGAGCGGGGCGCCACCGCCGGCCGACGCGGCCTGCAAGCCCTTGAAAACTATACAGGTTGGCGGGAAACGCAAATGTGACGCAGATCACATAACCTGAGCCCGGTTCCCGCCATAGTCGGAGGCCATCGGCTCCATGCGCCAAAGGAGGTTGCCCCGGCCGGTCCCGCGGGTTAAAGGTTTCTTTGTTGCAGTGCCGCAAATTGAGCGCAATTCGACGGCACACAGTTGGCAACCCCTCAAACCTAACCGGCATTGGCGCGACTAATTGGCGCGCGCTGGAAAACGATTGGGAATGGAAACGATGAATTTGACGCAAGTCCGCATCTCCCGCCGCCCGGTCACCATCGCTGTTGCGCTGGTCGGCCTGGTGTCGCTGGCGATCGGTGCCCATGCGGCGCTGAACAAGCGCGCGCTCGACGCCGCCAAGGCGATCGGGACCGAGCAGAACGTCGTGTCGCATGGCGCGTCCCGTGTCGCCCTCGTCATCGGCAACGGCCATTATCCGGATGCATCCGCGCCGCTGGCGCAGCCGATCAACGACGCCCGCGGCCTGACCGCGGCGCTGCGCGCCCAGGGCGTCGATGTCGACGTGGTGGAAGACGCCACCCGGGACGACATGTCCCGTGCCATTGAGCGCCTGAAATCCAAGATCAGGAAGGACACGGTCGTCATGCTGTTCTTCGGCGGCTACGGCATCCAGGCCGGCCGCGAGAGCTACATGATCCCGGTCGATGCCGCGATCTGGAAGGAAAGCGACGTCCGCCGCACCGGCGTCAGCGTCGAGCACGTGCTGGAAGCGATGACCGAGAAGGGCGCCAAGGCCAAGCTCGTCGTCGTCGACGCCTCCCGCCGCAACCCCTATGAACGCCGCTTCCGCTCGTTCTCCCACGGCCTCGCCCCGATCTCGCCGCCGGAAAACGCGCTGGTGCTGACCTCGGCGACCCCCGGCAAGGTGACCGATGACGGCAAGGGCCAGTACAGCGTGCTGGTCGCCGAGCTGCTGAATAATTTGAACGCCCAGACCGGCGCCGAATCCGCTTTCAACAAGACCCGCGTCGCAATCTCGCGCGCCTCAGAAGGCGAGCAGGTGCCGTCGGTGTCGTCGTCGCTGCTGGAAGACGTCCGCATCGGCGGGTAAGCGCGAGCGCCGGTGTTTTATGACGCCGTCATGGCCGGGCAAAAGCGCGAAGCGCGCCTTCGCGCTAGATGACCCGGCCATCCATCTTCAAAAAAGCCTGATGCAAAGCGCGATGGATTGCCGGGTCAAGCCCGGCCATGACAGCGTGTGCTACTTTGCCCCCGCCGCAGTCACCGGCCGCACCGGATCGCCTTCGCGCAACAGCGCGCCGGCGCGGGCCACGACGATATCGCCCTCGGCGATGCCTTCGCGGATTTCGACCTGGCCGCCCGACATCAATCCGGTTTCCACCCGCCGCGTTTCGACCCGCGCGCGCTTGACCACCTGAACCACGGTGCCGGCGGTGCCATAAAGAATCGCCGTCAGCGGCACCGACACGCCGCAGCTCTGCCCGGTCGTGATCAGCGCGCGGCCGGAGGAATTCACCAACAGCCTGCGGGCAGTGGTGATGCCGATGAAGGCCTGCGCGAGCTGGCTGTCCGGCTGCACGGTAGTGGACAGCCGCCGCACCTTGCCGTCGACGTCGCCGGCGCCGATCACCTTGATCTTGGCCGGCTGGTTGACAGCGAGCCGCGCGAGATCGCGCGTCGGCACCAGCCCGACCAGGTCGAACTCGCTGCGCGCGATCACCGAAAACAGCGCCTCGCCCTTGGCGGAGGCCACAGCACCGACCGCGGCGGTCGTAGCCGAAATCGTCCCCGCCACCGGCGTCTGCACCGTCACCGAGCCGCCTTCCGGCAAGGTCAGCCGCGCCAGCACCTGGCCGGCGGTGACGGTATCGCCGGCATCCGCCATCACCTCGGCCACCTTCAGCCCCATCCGCTCGGGGCGGATCTGCGTCTCCTCGCGCGGTATGACGGTGCCGGACACCTCGACGATATTGGCGAAACAGGATTTCGCGGCCTTCAGCACCGTGACCGCGGCGCCCTTGGGGGCGACTTCGGGGTCGTCGGCGGCGAGGGTGGGGGAGGCAGAAAGGCAGATCAGGCCAGCCACCACCGCAAGCAGTTTTCGCGACGGGGCAGGCGCGGTGAAATAAGTCATCGGCAATCCAGTCTCGGTTTTACGGGGTCATGGATACCAGAACGCCGGCGGCGGAGCCAAGCGTCACAGCGTTCGCACTCCGATGCCCCCTGCACGGTCGGCAGCCGGCGCTTGAAAGCTCGTGATATCCAGGATATGATATACAATATTTAAAAGTATATCACATGAGGCGTCGCATGCAGGTTTCCAAATGGGGCAACAGCCTCGCCGTCCGCCTGCCCAAGGCGCTGGTCGAGCAGCTCGGCCTGAAGGAAGGCGACGAGTTGAAAGTCGTCGCCGCCAGCAGCGACACCATCGCGGTCGAGACCAGGGAGGCCAGGCGGCTGCGTGCGCTCGCTAACATCCGGGCCCGAAACTGGACCTTGCCGGCGGGCTACAAGTTCGACCGCGACGAGGCCAACGAGCGGTGAGCGCATTTCTCGACACCAACATTCTCGTCTACGCGCAACAGACCGGACGCAAGGCCGAGATTTCGCAAGAGCTGATTGCCGAAGGCGGCACGATCAGCGCCCAGGTTCTGAATGAGCTGGCGAATGTGTTGCGCAAGAAGCAGGGCCGAAGCTTCGGCGAAATCGCTGCGGTTCTCGACGATATCGACAACGCACTCGATCCCGCGCGGCCCCTCACCGCGCAGAGTTGCCGCAGCGCGCTTGCCCTTGCCGGCGAGCACGGCCTTTCGTTCTACGATGCGCTGATCGTCGCCGCGGCCATCGAGGCCGGTTGCGATACGCTCTACAGCGAGGACATGCAGCACGAACGCATCATCGGCGCGCTGACGATCCGCAATCCGTTTTTGGAAGAGGCGCGGTGAGGAGGGGAAGCTTGCGCGCCATTGGGACCAAGGCGGTCCAAACGCTTGGACGGCAGAAGGATGGCGGGAGATCCAAGTCGCCTAGCCAGGTGCGCCTAAAGCCCCGCCCACCCCTGCGAAAGCACTCGTGTGCGCTCTCTTTTGCACCTTTTGCGCACGAGACCGCGGGTGCGGCGTGCACCCGGTCTTCCCTGCGCCCTCTGAATTTCAGTGGGCAACCGAAACGGAAAACTTCGGACACATGTGTCGCGAGAATGCGCTCGGCTGTCATCACCCGCGAAGGCGGGTGAACCAGTATTCCACGGGCGCCGGCGAGTGATCCGAGACGCCGTGGCGTACTGGGTCGCCCGGTCAAGCCGGGCGATGACAGCGGCGAAGATGGATGGGGCTGTTTGAAATTTGAATGGGAGTGAGACGGCTACGACTTCTTCTTCCGCCGCGCCGTCGACGCTGCGGCATCCACCACGTTGTCCACCGCCTCGCGCCAGCTCAGGATCTCCGCGGCCAGCACCGGGTGATTGAAACCCTTCAAATTGAGATCGTCGATCGCGCGGCCTTCGACCCATGGTTCGACCATGCCGTAGACGCGCCTCGACACCACGATCTGGTTGGCCTTGGCTTCGTCGCAGAGCCGCGAGGCGAGGTTGGTGACGCTGCCGATGGCGGCGTATTCCAGCCGGTTCTCGAAGCCGATCTGGCCGAGCGTGGCATAGCCGAGCGCGATGCCGATGCCGAAGCCGAGGTTGTGGCCGCGGTTGCGCCAGCGCTCGGTCAAGGGGCCGATGGTGTCGCGCATCTCCACCGACATCTTCACCGCGCGCTTGACGTGGTCCTCGAACTGGATCGGCGCATTGAACAGGATCATCACGCCGTCGCCGGCATATTTGTCGAGCGTGCCCTCATACTTGAAGATGAGTTCACCGAGCGCCGCGTGATATTCGCGCAGCACGTTCATCGCCTCTTCCGGCTCGGTGCTCTCGGTGAACGCCGTGAAGCCGCGCAGGTCGCAGAACACGACCGTGACTTCGCGGCGCTGGCTGTCCAGCAGGCCGTCATGGCCGTCGCCGGATGCGATCAGTTGCGCCACCTGCGGCGCCAGGAAACGTTCGAGCCGGCGGATGCGCTCGATCTCGCCCAGTTGCGTCTCGACCCGCTCCTCCAGCGACTTGTTCCAGTCCTTCAACTGATCGGTCTGCTGTTGCAGCTTGTCGGCCTGCTGGCGCACCGTATCGTTGGCGGCGAGCAGCTCGTGGCTCTTGTGGTCCACCTCGGTGAACAGCCGCGCATTGCGCATCGCCAGCGCCGCCTGGTGCGCAAAGGTCTTCATCAGGCCGATCAGGTTCTGCGAAAACTCGCCGGCGTTACGCCTGAGCACCACCAGCGATCCCAGAATGCCCTGCTGGTCGACCAGCGGCACGATCAGCACCGAATTGAATCCGGCCGCGGTCGCCATGTCGCGCAGCGGATGCTCGGGCGTGGTGTCGAGCTGCGGCATCGAAATCGGCTCGGCCTTGGCCGCGGCCTCGCCGAGCGGGCTGCCGGCCTCGTCGATGGCGCGGTGGCCGCCTTCGGCGTCCTTGTCGATGCCGATCGACTCGGTGAGATTGAACTGGTGATTGATAGCGTCATAGCCGTAGATCAACACCGCATCGGCATGCGTGATCTCGAGCGCGCGCGCGGCGACCGTCGGCAGCACCGCGTTGAGATCGAGCGAGGAGGCGACGGCGCGGCCGACTTCCTCGAGCACCTTGAGCTCGTTGATCGACTGCGCCAGATCGCGCGTCCGCTCCTTCACCTTCCATTCGAGGTCGGAATAGGTCTCGGCCAGTTGGCCGGCCATGCTGTTGAATTGGTTGGCGAGCTCTTCGAGTTCGTCGGAAGTCTTGACTTCGATGCGATGGTCGAACTCGCCGGCGCCGAGCCGTCTTGCACCTGCGCGCAGCGCCGTGATCGGCACCAGCATGCGCCGGGCCATCATGGTGCCGGCGATGATCGCGACCACGAGGCCGAGCGTGATCAGCAGTGCGATCCGCACCAGTTGGTCGCGGATCGGCGTCAGCGCCTGCGCGGTCGGTTGTTCGTAGAACACGAACCAGCCGAGTTTTGGCACTTGCGTGGCCGTGGTCAGCACGTCATGGCCGGCGCTGTCGGTGCCGTTCGCAAGCTGAGTGCCGCCGAGCACCATCACGGCCGCGACTTGCGGCAGCGCGGAAAGGCTCTTGCCGACTTCCGGCCCCTTCGACGAACTCGCCAGCACCTGGCCCTTGTCGTCGACCACATAGGCGAACGCGACCTTGCCGACCTGGGCTTCGCCGAGAAATTCTGAGAGAAAGTCGAGGTCGATCTCGGCGACGGTGACGTTGGAATCCGAATGCGACAGCGCGATCGTCATGTACGGATGCTCGCCGCGGAAATACGGCGGCGCGTAGCCGGTGCCGCGCGTGAAGGCTTCGGTAAAGGAGACGTCGCGGGAGAAATCGACGTTGCTGCCGACATTGACGGTGCGCCGCGACAGCCGGAGCTGCTCGCGGCCTTGCGGGTTGAGCAGCGACAACTGGCTGACCTGCGGCACCTGCCGCAGCAGTTGCGTATAGTCGGCGCGGCGCAGCTCGACCGTATTGGAATAGGCCCGCGTTGCCCACGAGATCTGCCGTTCGAGGTCGGATACCGACTGCTCGATGTGCCTGGCGGTCGCCTCCGCCTTCTCCGACATGCCGTCGTTGAGCGCGGTCTTGATGCCGCGATAGCTGATCCAGATTTCGATCGCGCCGTTGACCGCCAGCACGAACACGACGAGGCCGACCAAAGCGGCGACGTATTTGGCGAACAGGCCCTCGCGCAAAAACCAGATCTTGCCCTTCGCCCCGCTCATCGGACCCTCGTGCGCCATGCCTTCCCGGCGCATCAGCCTCACTGCCGCAGGCCCCCATTGGCCCGCGCGCACGGCGGCCGTTCTAGCACGAAATGGGGCCCCTGACCGGCCTTCGGCCGGCATGGTTAGCCTTGAATCTGGGCAGGACGGCGGGAAGATCAGCGATTGAACAACTGCCGCAGGACGTCGTTCATCGGCTGGCTGTCCTGCTGCGTGGTGGTGTCGGCGGGTGCCGGGGTGGAAGGTTCAGCCGGCGTCGCGGCGTTGGGGCTCGGAATGCTGCGGCCCTGGCTCGGCCGCGCGGCGCCCTGGCCGGTTCCAGCTTGACCAGTACCTTGGCCCAACCCATTCAGGCCCTGCTGCAGCAGGTTGCCGATGGTCTCGCCGAGCTGGCCGCCGAGCGGATTATTGGGTTGCGCCCCCTGTGGCGCGGTGCCGGGCGTACCGGCCGCACCGCCCTGACCGCCGCCGAGCAGGCCGCCGATCGCAGCACCAAGGCCTGAGCTATTGAGGCCGGAGCCGTTGAGGCCGGAGCCGTTGGCGCCGAACAGGCCCTTGCCCATCTCCTTGAGCTTGGCATAGGCCGCCTCGGGATTGTCGAGCATGCCCTGCATTTCCGGATAGATCCGCGGCGCGCCCCACGGCCCCGCGATCATCACGGGAATGCCGAGGCCGACCGGCTCGCTGGTGCGGCCCTGGCCTTCGGTGGTCATGACCAGCTTCGGCTCGACGCGGAACCCGATCTGCTTGGTGTTGAGGTCGATGGTGCCGACGCCGGTCATCTTCACCAGCGGCCCGACCAGGTTGAGGTCGGTGGTCTGCGCCTGGCCCTTGTCGATCTTGAACGAGGCGGAGAGTTGCGACAGGTCGGTCGCCTGCTCGCTGCTCTCCTGCCAACCGGACAGCGTGCTCGCCGTCAGCGAGCGGATCATCTGCGCGACGTTGAGGCCCTTGATCGCGCCATCCTGGAACACTGCGAACGTCGTGCCGGACATATTCGCCATGATCGCGCGCTGGCTGTTGCCGGACGAGCGCACGCTGATCTTGCTCTGCAGCTTGCCGTCGAGCTTGTCGAAATCGGCGAGGCCCTTCAGCAGCGGCAGCGCGCGGACGCCGGTGAGATCGGCGCGTAGTTCGTAGGCCGGATCGGCGGCCGAGGCGTCGATGGTGACGTCGCCATTGGCGGTTCCGCCGTAAGCGCCGAGGTTGGAGACCCGCGTCTTCAGCACGCCGCTTGCGAGCGCGGCATCGATCGCGGCCGGTGCGAACTGGGCGTCGCCGATCGTGAGTTGGGCTGCGGAAATGCGCGCCTGCACGTCGACATAATTGAGCCCGTTGAGGTCGATGGTCGCGTTGCTCCAGGGCTGTGCCGCAGCGCCGCTGCTGCCCGGCGACTTCGCCAGCGTCAGCCGCTGGAAATCCAGGTCGAGTTTCACCAGCGGCTTGCTGGCGAGATCGACCGAGGCCCAGCCGTTGAAGGCGCCGTCGTCGAGCACGCCGCTGAGGCCGTTGATCATCACGACCGTGCCATTAAGCCGCACCTCGGCCTTGGCCGACAGCGGCGCCTGCAACAGGCCGGGCGCCTCGAGCTTGATCTCGGCCGGAATATTCTGCCGTTCCAGCGGCGGCGGGGGCGGCGCGGCCTTGATGTCGAATTTCAGCGGGGTATCGCCGCTGCGCGCGTTACCCGTCATTCGGACCTTGCGATCGGCATCGACGGTGATGTCGGCGTTGATGGTCTCGATCCGGCTCTCGACGCGATCACGCAGATTGGAAAACACCACCGTGCCGCCGGTGACGCTGACATGCTGGATCGAAACGCTGCCGGCGCTACCGCCCGCGGGCTTCGCAGGCGCAGCCGTCTCCCGCAGGCGTTCGCGCTGCAGCGGCACGTGGATGACCGGGCGCACCACCACGAGCTCGCTGATATCGGGCTTGCCGGCCCAGGCGCTCGCCAGCGTCATGTCCGCCTGGATGCTGCTCGCGGTGATGCGGTTATCACTATCGCGCTCCTTCGGGTCCTTTAGCGTGACGTCGTTCAGAGTGACGTTGAGCGACGGCCACAGCCCGACCTTGGCGCCGCCGTTGATGCTGAGCCTGTAGCCGGTCTCGCGCTCGACCCGGTCCTGGATCTGCGCGGTCAGGAACGAGGACGGGATGCCGATCACCAGCAGCAGCGCGATGACGACAATCACGGCCGCGATGGCGGCGCCGGCGAATTTCAATGCTCTCATCTCGACATTCCAGAGGGGTCACCGAACAGCGCACGCGCCGCCGGCCGGGCAAGCTTATCCCGGAAAGGGACAAGGCCCAACGAGGCCAAAAATAATCCAAGGGTACTGCAAAGTTATGTGACTTATGACACACTCCCAGGTGGGTGAAGTTTGCTAACCGGCTTGGGACACCGGTGCGACCGATTTGGAAGGCAATACAATGAGTAAACAGGCCGAATTTGCGGTCATTCTGAAAATGAACCCGATGTTTGCGGATCTCGGCGCCGACGAGTTGCAGCGCATTTCCGGCCTTTGCCACACCCAGCAGCTCGCCGTCGGTGAAATGCTGTTCCAGAAGGGCGATCCCGGTGACGCCCTCTATGGCGTTCGCCGTGGCCAGATCCGGATCGAGACCGGCGCCGCCGACGGCAGCCGCCTGACGCTGAATTTCATGGGCCCGGGCGATCTGTTCGGCGAGGTCGCCGTGCTCGACAACCAGAGCCGCACCGCGGATGCCGCGGCCGGCGAGCCGTCGGAACTGTTCGTGCTGCGGCGCGAGGATTTCCTCGCCTTCCTCGAGCGCGAACCCAAGGTCGCGATCAAGATCATCATGCTGCTGTGCCAGCGCATCCGCTGGCAGAGCGAGCGGATGGAAGAATCGGTGCTGCAGCCGCTGCCGGTTCGCCTCGCGCGAAGACTCTGCGCGCTGTCGGACGATTTCGGTTCCGAAGTGCACATCTCGCAGGAACAGCTCGGCGTCTTCGTCGGCGCTGCGCGCGAGAGCGTCAACCGTCAACTGCAGCTCTGGCGCAAGGACGGCATCCTCGACCTGCAGCGTGGCCGCATCATGCTGCAGAACATGACCAAGCTGACGGCGGTGGCGCGGAACGAGTAGCGGGTCTGTTCAGGAAGTGATTTGCTTGATTAGCGCGGTGTCGGCGAATTCCACGAGGCTGGCGATTTTGCCGTCCTTGAACTTGAGTAAGTCAATGACGTCTGTCGTGAAGCTCTCGTTCTTCGGCCTATATATTATCCGGAGACGGGAGTGCACGCAGGCGTCGTCACCTTCGATGATCATGCTGAGGATCTCGCGGTCGGTAAATTCAAATGCGGCTATAAAGCCGGTCATTAGTTCCCGAATGTCAGCGTGGCCCTCGGTGACGCCAGCCATTTCTAGGGCCCGCTTGTCCCCTTTGAATTCGAATATACTGTCGGCGTGGAAAGCGGACATGAGGGCGTCTGCGTCGCCTCGCGCCCTCGCCGCATAGGCTTGCTCTATCAGCACACGCATTGTTTCCCGGTTTGCCATCATTGCGCTCCTGAAATACTGGGCGAGCGCAGAATAGCACCGTTTTAAAATAACAACACTGGGTTGCGTATTCGCAAAGAGCGAAGATACCGGGAAAGTCGTCTATCCTACTCCGCCGCCGTTGGCACCGCCGGCGGGCCCTTGGCGGGCGGCTCGTTGTGGTCGTGGCTCGCCGGCTCGGTCTCGGCATGCGAGGCGAGCAGCAGCTTGCCGAAGCGCCAGATGAAGGCGCCGAGGTCGTCCATCATCATGAACATCGCCGGCACGAACACCAGCGACAGCACCGTCGAGAACACCAGGCCGCCGATCACGGCGAGCGCCATCGGCGAGCGGAATTCGCCGCCGGCGCCGAACGCCAGCGCTGACGGCATCATGCCGGCGGCCATCGCGATGGTCGTCATCACGATCGGGCGCGCACGTTTCATGCCGGCGTCGATGATCGCCTCGTCGCGCCGCTTGCCTTCACGGATGGCCTCGACCGCAAACTCCACCAGCATGATGGCATTCTTGGTGACGATGCCCATCAGCATCAAGATGCCGATCCACACCGGCGTGGTGAGCTGCTTGCCGGTCAGCAACAGCGCCGCGATCGCGCCGCCGATCGACAGCGGCAGCGAGAACAGGATGGTGATCGGCTGCAGGAAGGTGCCGAACAACAGCACCAGCACCGCATAGACCATCATCAGGCCGGCGGTGATGGCGGTCGCAAAACCTTCCGACAACTCATTGAGGCTTTCGGCATCGCCCGACGGGCTTACCTTGACGCCCTTCGGCAGGCTCTTCATGACCGGCAGTTCGTAGATCTTCTTGGTGGCGTCGCCGAGTGCCGCGGTGCCGACGAGGTCGGCGGCGACGGTGGCCTGCCGTTCCCGGTCGTAACGGTTGATGCTGGTCGGGCCCTGGTCGAGCTGGATGTCGGCGATCACGGACAGCGGCACGCCGCCGCGTTCGCCGCGCTGGCCGAGCGGCACGCGCAATTGCTGGAGCATTTGCAGATCGCTGCGCGCGTTGTCTTCGAGCTGGACGCGGATCGGCACCTGACGGTCGCCGGCATCGAATTTTGCGAGCGCCGGACCGACGTCCCCGATGGTGGCGACACGGATCGTCTGCGACAGGCTCTCGGTCGAGACGCCAAGCCGTGCGGCAAGTTCGGCGCGCGGCTTGATCCGCAGTTCGGGACGATCGAGCGAGGTTTCCGAGATCACGTTGGCGATGATCGGAATCCGCTTCATCTGGGTCGCGAGTTCGCTGGCGACGTTGTTGACGATGTTGCTGTCGACGCCGGTCACGACCAGCGAGATCGCGCGCAGGCCGTTTTCGTCGAGGAACCAGAAGCGGATGTCCGGTACGTTCTCGAGTTCCTTGCTGATATCGAGTTCGAGCAGCCGCTGGGTGTGGGCGCTGTCCCGGTCTTTCTTCGGTGTATAGTTGATGATCAGCGCCGCGCGCCGCACTTCCAGCGTTCCCGGCGGCACCCGGCCGCCGTCGACGAAGACGCTTTTGACCTCGGGGCGCTTGCGCAGCCGGCTGACGATCTCTTCCGTCACCTTCTCGGTGTAGGCGAGTTGCGAGCCCGGCGGTAATTCCATCGCCAGCAGCGAGCGGGCGGTGTCCTGCGCCGGCAGGAAGCCTTGCGGCAGCAGCGTGATGCTCCAGATCGAGGCGGCGAAGATGCCGAAGCCGATCAGTACGGTAATGAAATAATGCTTCACCGACCACGTCACGAGCTTGGTGTAGCTCCGCAGCACGCGTCCGGGGGGCGGATCTTCGTGGTGAGTATCCTTGAGGAAATACGCCGCGAGCACCGGCGTGACGAAGCGCGCCGCGAGCAGCGAGAAGAACACCTGCACTGAGACGGTGATGCCGAACTGCTTGAAAAACTGTCCGGCGATGCCCGACATGAAGCTGGCGGGTGCAAAGATCGCGATGATGGTCAGCGAGATCGCGATCACGGCGAGGCCGATTTCGTCGGCGGCTTCGAGCGCGGCGCGATAGGGCGATTTGCCCATGCGCATGTGACGCACGATGTTCTCGATCTCGACGATGGCGTCGTCGACCAGGATACCCGTGGACAGGGTGATGGCGAGGAAGGAGACGAGGTTGAGCGAGAAGCCGAGCAGGTCCATCGCCCAGAACGCCGGGAAAATCGACAGCGGCAGCGAGATCGCCGCGATGATGGTAGCGCGGATGTCGCGCAGGAAGAACAGGACGACCACAACGGCGAGGATCGCGCCCTCGAACAAGGTCGAGATCGCGGCTTCGTAGTTACCTTTGGTGAAATCGACCGAGGTGTCGATCAGTTTCAGGTCGACGTCGGGATAGGCGACCTTGAGGGCATCGATGCGCTTCTGCACGGCGGCGGCGACCACCACGTCGCTGGCGCCCTTGGAGCGCTTGATGCCGAGCGCGACCACCGGTTCGCCGTTGAAGCGGGCGAAGGTGCGGCGATCGGCGATGGTGTCGGTGACGGTACCGAGATCGTCGAGCCGCACTTCACCGCCGCCAAACAGCGGGATCATGGTGCCGGCGAGTTCATTCAGCGTCTTGGCGCCGGCGAGCGTACGGATCGCCTGGTCGTTCTTGCCGATTTCGGCGCGACCGCCGGCGAGGTCGACGTTGGTGCCACGCAAAATCTGACTGACATTGACCGCGGTGAGACCCGCAGCCGCCAGCCGGTCGGGATCGAGCGACACCAAAATCTCGCGCTCGACACCGCCGATACGCTCGACCTGCGCCACGCCGCGCACGCCCTGCAGCGCGCGTTTGACGACGTCGTCGACGAAATAGGAGAGCTGTTCCGGCGTTTTGCCGGGCGAGATCGCGGCATAGGTCACGATCGGCAGGCCGATGACGTCGACCCGCTGGATCAGCGGCTCGGTGACGTTTTGCGGCAGGTTGGCGCGCACACGGGTGACCGCGTCCTTGACGTCGTTCAGCGCGCGGTCGGTATTGGTTTCGAGTGCGAACTGGATCGTGGTCACCGACAGGCCGTCGGTGATCGAGGAAGCGATATGCCGCACGCCTTCGACGCCGGAGACGCCGTCCTCGATTGTCTTGGTGACCTGCGATTCAAGTTCCGATGGTGCGGCGCCGAATTGCGAGACCGCGACCGAGATCACCGGGATGTCGGCGCTCGGCAGCCGCGTCACCGCGAGCTTGGTGAAGCTCACCCAGCCGAGCACCAGCAGGATGATCGAGAATACGATGGACGGCAGCGGGTTCCGGATCGACCATGCCGAGATATTCAAAGCCATTAGCGTGTCCGCGTGCGATCGAGTTCGTCGGCGAACATGGTCTTGATCTGGTCGCCGTCGTGCAGCGAGGTGCCAGCATCGGCCACGACGGTTTCGCCGACGTCGAGGCCTTCAAGAATTTCCGTGGAGGTGTCGGAGGTAAGCCCAACCCGCACCCTTCGCGTTTCCACCGTGTTGCCCTTGACCACCTGCAAGGTGAGGCGGTCGATGGCGGTGCGCGGGACGGCGACGCCGCAGGAACGCTTGGCGTCGATATTGGCGCGGGCAAACATGCCGACCTTGAGCGACGGATTGTTGTTCAGCGTGATCCGCACCTTGCCGAGCTGGGTGGCGCGGTCGATCTGCGGCGAGATCTGCCGGACCTTGCCGACGACATCGGGGGCGTCGTCGCGGCTGATCCGTACCGTGGCGCCGGGATTGAGCTTGAGCAGATGGACACTCGGAACCTCAGCTTCCAGCTCGATCTCGTTGTTGACCGAAATCCGGAACATCGGACCTGCCTGCGGCGAGGCCGGCGCGCCGACCGCGGTCCTGGCTTCGGTGATGAGCCCTGCGGCAGGGGCGCGCAGCGATATCGGCCCTCGGCCTGCTCCCGGCTGCTGCTGCGGCGGTGCGGTCAAGCGCGCCAGTTCCTGATTTTCGGTGACGGTGTCGCCTTCGCGAGCGAACAGGTCGGTCACCCGCGACCCTTCCTGATCGACGCCGACCTGCGCTTCGCGGCGCGGCACGATGAAGCCGGTAACCCGGACCATGTCGGAGAAACAGGCATTGGTCGATTTGGTGACGATCACCAGCGCCTGGCTCGGTGTGTTCTTTTCTTCCGCGTGGGAACGGTGTTCGAACCAGTAATAGCCGACGCCCAGGACAGCAAAGAATGCCACTCCAAGCGCAGGTTTGAGGTATTCGGAGAGGTTCATCGCCGGATCAATCCAGACTGCAAGTCAAGGGAGGTGGACGTGTTCGGCCGACCGGGAGTCTCGAATGACGCCCAAAACGAATACGTCCCGCAGGGTGTTGCGGGACGTAGTGTAGCCGGAAAATCCTGATCGGCGCCACGCTTGTTACTTGGATGGTCTCTTGGACCGCTATTTGGACGCGGTGGCCTTGTTTTCCATGTTCACGACCTGGACGCGCCGGTTGGCCTCGGCCATTGGCTGGCTCGGATCCTTGAGCTTGCTCTTGCCGTATCCGACGGTGACGAGATCGGTGCCGGTGATGCCGTATTTGTCGACGAGATAGCGCTTGATCGCATCGGCGCGGCGCTCGGAAAGGTCCTGGTTGTAGGACTCGCCGCCTGCCGCGTCGGTATGGCCGGCGAGCACGAAGGTCGAGCCCTTCAGGTCGGCGTTGGTCAGGGCGCGGCCGAGCGCCTGCACCGACGGCAGCGATTTCGCGCTGATATCGGCCGAGTTGTAGTCGAAGTTGATTTCGAGATCGATCTTGGGCTTGTCCTTGACCATGGTGGCGATCTCTTCGCGCTCGGTGCTCGACAGCGAGCGGGTCGCGCGGCCACGGATCTTCTGCACCAGTTTGCCCTCGGCGGCGGCTGCCGCCGGGTCGACGATCTGCTGCGGTCCAACCGAAAGACCGCGGGTCAGCGGCTTCTTTTCAGGAACCAGCGCGCGGACGATCTGGTCTTCGGTGACGTTCTTGTCCTTGCTGTTGTTGTCTTCGGCCCGGACGCTTACCGCGCCAAAGCAAATTGCGGCGCCGATCGTTGCGATCGACAGGATCGCGCCAAAAGTTCGGCCAAGGGGTCGGGTTGCGGATTTCTGTGACATTTGCCAGTCCCTCCTGCGGGCATCCCGCGTTGTTCCAAACGTGATGCAAATGAGTTGCCGGACCCAATCGGCCACGGCCTGCTACCTGTTAGTCCTGCCGCCTGCCTCGGGGTTCAGCAAGCGCCATTCCCGGTCTCAAATAATCGTCACTGTACCCCGTAATCGGCGAATTCCTTGGCAATATTGGGATCCATCGCCTTTGCGTTGTTTATATCCAGATCGCCTTCCGAAAGCGAGCCGTTGCGCTTCTTGGCAAGGCCCCGGCCGTACAGCGACGAGGTCAGCCGCGGATTGATCTTGAGCGCGGCGTCGAAGTCGGCGATCGCGTTCTTGGTCTGGCCGCTCTTCAGGTTGACCAGGCCACGGCTGTCCAGTGCATCGACGAAGTTCGGCCGCAGCCGCAGCGCTTCGTTGCAGTCCTTCAGCGCGGCCTGCAGGTCGCCGATTACCGTGCGGGCCCAGCAGCGGTTGTTATACGCCTCGACGTCCTTCGGGTTCAGCCGCAGCGAATTGTTAAAGTCCTTGATGGCGAGATCATACAGACCCTTGCTGGCATAGACCTGCCCGCGCCGGTACAGGGCTGCGCCATCGTCGGGATTGTCGATCAGCTTTTCGGTCAGGCTCTTGATCGTCGGATCGTCGGCAATCGACGGCGCCGCCGGGGTGCTCGGTTTGGCCGCTGGCGGAGGCGGCGGAATCGCAGCCTCGATCCGCGTCGGGGCCGGGGCGGGTGGCGGCGGCAAGGGCGGCGGGGGTGGGGCCGGTGCCGCTACCTGCGGCGCAGGCGCAGGTGGCGCCGGGGGCGGTACGGGTGCCGGGGCAGGCGCTGCGACGGATGCCGGGGGCGGGTTCGACGGCCGCGCGCCGGTGCCGCCGGGGATGAACGAGAAGTCTTCGGCCAGTGAAGAGGAAATCCACGGCACCTGCTCGCTGCGCGAGGCGCGGGTGACGCCGACGCGGGTGCGGTTCAAGGTCTCTTCCGCCATCAGGTCGGGGGTACGAATTTCCTTGAGCAGTTCCCGCACGAACAGGCTATGATCGGTGCCGTTGTCCGAAATCACCGAAGAAAGCGCCGCCGAATACATCACCAGCGTGCCGTTCGGCGCAATCACAGGCGCAAGGCCGGCCGAAAAGCTGCGGAACCGGCGTTCGAACGGATTGCGCCTGGAGGCGTCGATCAGGGCGATCTTGACGCCGGCGCCGCGGCTGTTGATTTCGCCCAGCACGGTTTCGAGGCTGAAACCGTCGCGCCGCACGTCGGCTTCGGTCCAGATCTGCGCATCGACCGGGATCATGTAGCTCTGGCGGCTCGACTGCACGCCGAAACCCGAGAAGAACACCAGCGCGACCGAGCCCGGCTTGATCTTGCCGTACAGCCGGTCGAAGGCGCGGCGCATCTGCTCGCCGGTCAGGTTCTCCCCGACATCGACATTGAAACCGTCGCGCTTCAGTTCGTCCGCGACGTCGCGGGCGTCGTTGATCGGTTCCTTCAGCGGAGCTTCGGCGTCCGGGTATTTGGCATTGCCGATCACCAGCGCATAGCGGTCGCTGGCTCCGAACGACGGGACGATCGACGCCATCGAAAAAATCGCGGCCGAAAAGATCAACGGGGTCAGCAATGCAAGGCGGATTTTCATAATGAAGGCAGTCCAGATCGCAGCAGTCCAGCCAAAAAGGCACCGATTCCAGCTTGCGCCGCGGCGACCTTACTCTACGCATCCTGCATTATCAAACCGCGCCGGCAACCCGTCAACTGCTTGCGATGGCGTCATTAATTGCGACAATTCACCGCGACGCCTGGCGTGGTGGCGACGGGAATAATCGTGCGTCCCGCCGTGACGCAGCGGTGTCATTCGGTGGTCGGGCAAATTTCCCTCGACGCTTACCGCAGAGCCATTTGCAATGTCGGTTGCATCGCCGAATTCAATGTGACCCTTCATCACACACCGGCACGACTGTTATGCGCCCACCGGGTTTGACCTTTGCGGATGGCAATGGCTTGCTGACGGCATCGGCCAATCCAAACCTCAAGAAAAAAGTGACACCGATGGGAAATGCCTACGAAATCTACGCGCTGCGCTATGCAACGATGTCGCCGCGTACCCCGCATCTGAATTTCCTGGTGCCCGACCCGCACGAAACCACGGCGCAGGACCTCGATTATTTCGTCTGGCTGATCCGGGGCGGTGGCCGCGAGATCCTGGTCGATACCGGCTTCAATGCCGAAGAAGCCAAGGCGCGCGCCCGCAAGCTGACGCTCAACCCGGTCGATGCGCTGGAAAAGTTCGGCGTCAAGGCGGACTCGATCCGTGACGTCATCGTCACCCATCTGCATTACGACCATGCCGGTAACCTCGATCGCTTTCCAGGCGCCCGGTTTCACCTGCAGGATCGCGAAATGAGCTACGCGACCGGGCGCTGCATGTGCAACGGCATGCTGCGGCATCCGTTTTCGGTCGAGCACGTCACCACGATGGTTCGCCACGTCTATGGCGAGCGCGTCACCTTTCATTCCGGCGAC
>Ga0209023_10000764_pt1 | contig 45989 bp, 47 predicted proteins | sample LakOneMetagenome_FD_187468 | JGI IMG/M metagenome (GOLD analysis project Ga0209023, IMG submission 187468) | Freshwater and sediment microbial communities from Lake Erie, Canada (SPAdes) (version 2) | ecosystem: Environmental > Aquatic > Freshwater > Lentic | place: Lake Erie, Canada...
TACTTGAAAATTAGGCATTTTTGTCTAAGTAACGTATTTATTCGTCTGCCAACCTGGAAATTAAATACTGGAGATATTCTAAATGCCCTTCTCCAATTTTATATCGCTTTCAACCTTAAAATTTGAAATTTTATAATCGTCTTGAAAGAATAGTCCGTTAATGAATCTTTTTATTGGATGGTAGAGGTCCTTTGGATAAAGTCCCTGCTTGAACTTTTGAAAGGCTACATAGTCATTGCTAATGCTATAAAGCTTTTTAAAATTATTTCGTCCTTGCCTTATTGCTCCGATCTTATAAAGTAGCCTTGTTATTTTATGCTTTTTTATTCCGTGTACTTCTGAGTTAGTAATTAACCAATAGTTCCTCACATAAAATGTCCGGATGTTGCTTATTGCATTATGTCTATTAGTTTTATAATCTTCTCTTGACGGTTTTGTAAAATAAGTTGCTTGCTCAAGTTCACAAATAATTTCTGTTACATCATTTAAGTCTATAAAATAATCACCATCTACCAATATCATTTTTTTATCAATGTATAAACCGTAAATCATTTCGGTAACTTCCTTATCTGTATAGTCGTTTATGTTTGAAGATTTACCATACTTTTCAAATACAAGACCACTTTTAGTTGGTGCATTTCTAATTTTATTTATGTACGATTTGTCAATTTTTTTTAGTGTTTCCATATTGTATCTTTTTATTTATTGAATGTATAAGTAAAGCTTGGCACCAACACATAAATTTATGATATTGTATGGTATTTGTAAAAAAAATAATATTGAAAAAGTCAATGCTTTAATTTTAACAGTTCGAATCTTACTCTGCCGCCATGAAAGTCATTATTGGTGCAAATACCTCTAATGCATTGTGTAATAGTCTCTTCGCCTCGGCCCTTGTCCCACGTGACGAAATTCCTATTAACCGTGAATGTGTGCGCCACATTGGGCTATTGTTGGAAACGATTAATACACTGGGGTTATTGAGGAAACGGAGTAAGGGTTGTTTGCACGGTATGTGACATAGTTTCGACTTTAGCTTTAACTTCATCAAAATATCAAAAAAAGTAATGGCCCTGTAAGAAGGAATGAATTTCCGCAACTTGCCTAAAACCCAATCCATTATCTTGCTCTTATGAAGTATCACGACTATGATAAATTTTTCTGCTGGGGCCTAAAAGATGGCGAAATCGTCCATATAGATAATGTAGAAAATGGACTCGCTTGTAAATGTGTATGTCCAGATTGTGAAACACCGTTAATTGCATTTAACCGAAAAGAAAATAAGCGCAAAAGCCATTTTCAACATCAAAATGAAGGGAATTGTACAAACGCTTACGAAACTGCTTTACACTATCTTGCTAAACAAATAATACTTAAGTCAAAAAGGCTAACAGTACCGGTTCTTATTTACAGGCAAGCATCTCATGCTTTCTTTTATGATAATTCTATAAGGAATTTTAAAAAAGTAATACTAGAGACGCTGTCTTTTGATCGAGTTGAGATTGAGAAAAATGAGGGAGAAATCAGACCGGATCTTAAATGCTTTGTCGGAGACTATTTTATACAAATTGAAATTGCAGTAACCCACTTTGTGGATAGTTTCAAAAAAGAGAAAATAATAAACCAAGGTATTCCGTTACTGGAAATTGATTTGTCAAAATTTGAAAGAGATACCCACATCTCCAAACTTGAAGAAATATTGCAAGGCAAAATTGATTGTATGAAGTGGATTCACAATCCAATAAATGATCGAAGCCTGGACATAATTGAGGTAAAATATCCTCAAATTCAAAAATTTGTACAAACAAATTTAACACCACACCAATATTATTCTTCTGATACAAAAATTAGGGACTGTCCAATTGTAAATACACCCTATACCCACGTTTTTGTTGAGCGGGATTGTAAGTTATGTCGCTATTTTGTAAAAGAATATCCCGATCAACGGTCCTATGAAGGCCCGGAGCCTATTATAAAGGCAGTTATTTGTATAGGACATAGAAACATAGCTTTTGATAATCTACTTAAGATGTCCGGTATCGGAATTGAGAAATAAGTTCTGTATTGATAAATCTTTTGTAAAAAATATTTATACGTACTTTGTCAAGTATTCTGCACCAATTACTTGACAAATCAATTTGCTTTAACGGCTCTGTAATTATATGAAACTCTACATAAAAAATATGGTTTGCAACCGCTGCATAATGGTGGTAAAGCAGGAACTGGAAAAACAAAAGCTATTGCCGGCGCTGGTTAGCATGGGAGAAGTCGAGCTCTCGAAATCTGCAACGGTTAAACAATTGAAAACCCTGGATGAAAGACTTAAAGAATTAGGTTTTGAATTATTAGACGATCAGAAGCAGAAGCACATAGAAAAAATAAAATCCTTGCTGATCAAACAAATTCAGTCCGGCGAACTGGAAGAACATTTTAGCATCACTACTTATTTAACTAAAGCTTTGAATAAAGACTATAGTTATATCTCTCGTTTGTTTTCCGAAGTAGAAGGCATTACCATCGAACAGTTTTTTATTCTTCAAAAGATTGAGAAAGTAAAAGAGTTAATCATTTACAATGAAATGAACCTGAGTGAAATTTCATACAAGTTAGGATATAGCAGCGTAGCACACCTTTCCGCACAGTTTAAGAAAGTAACCGGGCTTACGCCAAGTCATTTTAAAAAAATGGGAGGTATCCACCGCCATTCATTAGATAGTGTTCACCACAAATAGGTATAACTCTTTTCCATCATTCTGTAACATCTTACCATCTTGATGTAGGAACTTTGTGTCTTAAATATTTACTATGACACATACCTATAACATAAGCGGAATGACTTGCGGCGGATGCCAGGCCAAAGTTCAGGCGCTTTTATCAAAAGTAGCTGGCATTAAAAATGTAAACATTGATTTACAAAAAGGTGAGGCTTCCATTGATATGGAAAGGCACATTGCAACAGAAGATTTGAAAGCGGCATTAAAAGATTATCCAAAATATCAATTATCAGAGGCCGGTTACCAGCATCATGTTGTTTCTGCAGTCGCTGATGAAGAAGCCAAATCATGGCTTGCAACCTATAAACCTGTACTGCTGATCTTTACTTACGTTACAGGTATTTCGCTGTTGGTAGAAATGGGGCAAGGCGGATTTGTCTTGATGCGTTGGATGAATCATTTCATGGCTGGCTTCTTTTTGGTCTTCTCCTTTTTTAAATTGCTAAACCTGAAAGGCTTTGCAGAAAGTTACAGCATGTATGATATTGTTGCTAAGAAATGGAGCGGCTGGGGCTATGTGTATGCGTTTACCGAACTGGCTTTAGGTCTTGCATTTCTTATAGGTTTTAACCCCATTCTTACCAACAGCATTACCCTTGCGGTAATGGCGGTAAGCATTATTGGGGTTCTTCAGAGTGTTTTCAATAAACGTAAAATTAAATGCGCCTGTTTAGGTGATGTGTTTAACTTACCTATGAGTACCATTACCATTATTGAAGATGCGCTGATGATTGCAATGAGCGGCATAATGCTGTTAACAATGGTATATCAAAGCAATAAAATCATTAGGCCAAGTCTGCTGGAAAATCTTCAAAGCTATGTTTGTGAGATGGAAAGCTTGTTGTAAATAGCCGGTAACAAGCAAAACTCATCCAAAAGCCTGATATATATCATAATTCCCATAGTGTAAATGTTGTCTCTTTGTATTCTGGGCAATTCCCAAAAAGAATAGAGCGTACAGATTAAAAACAATTTCTGGTTTAAATGAAAAAGTTCTTTTTAACCATATTAGCTTTTGTGTATATCGCCAGTTGTACTGGTGCATCATTTCACATGCACTACTGCATGGGTAAGCTGGCTGATTCAGGTTTTACGGATAATATCGCTAAAACATGCAGCAACTGTGGTATGGAAGAAACTGATAATGGATGCTGTAGGCATGAACAGAAGTTTGTGAAAAATGATGCCGACCAAAAAACTACTGAGCCGGGGTTACAATCTATACAGCTAACTTATAAAGTTCCACATCTTTTTTTTAACGAAGTGCTTTTCAATAATTTTCCTGCCGTAACGTCGGTAAGTCCCATTAATCACCCACCCTCCCTGGATAGCGGCATAGCTTTTTATATCCGCAATTGTGTTTTCCGTATTTAAAAATTACCCCGCTCAATTGGCCACATAATTTTATTGTGGGCCCCTGGCATTTCCCTATGCCTGTGTTTTAATTTCTTTACTGCACACTAAACAAAATAAAATGAAACCGTTTAAAATGCTGTTGATGGCAGCTTTCACCATCTTGTCTGTTTCAGTTTTTGCACAGGACACAGCAAAGCATAAGATGAAATCTGCCAGCCAGAAAACAGAAAAAGCAACATACTGTTGCCCTATGCATCCTGATGTAACTGCTGATAAACCTGGCAAGTGTCCCAAATGTGGTATGGATTTAACCAGGTCCAAAAAAGAGCAAATGAAAATGGAGGTGATGAAAACGTATTCCTGCCCAATGCATCCGGATGTTACGAGTGATAAACCTGGTAAATGCCCTAAATGTGCTACAATTATGAACCGTTCTCCAAAAGAAAAAATGAAGATGGATGTTATGAAAATATATACTTGTCCGATGCACCCGGATGAAACAAGTGATAAACCGGGTAAATGCCCTACCTGTGGTATGGATTTAAAAAAGCAGGAAAAAGTTATGCAAACCTATTCCTGCCCCATGCACCCAGATATGAAAAGCGATAGCCCCGGCACCTGTTCAAAATGTGGAATGCAATTGCAGTTGCAGTCAAACCTTTCACCCAAAGAAAAAATGAAGATGGAAGTAATGAAGACTTATAGCTGCCCTATGCACCCACAGGTAACCAGCAATAAACCGGGCAAATGCTCTGAATGTGGAATGGATTTGAAAGAAAAGAAAAATTAGAAACCAGATCAATATTAATAATTGTATGACACTTAAAAACAGGTTATGGTTCGCAAATTAATTGAACTGGCTTTACGCAACAGATTTGTGGTACTGCTTATAGCGGGCGGCTTGTTTGCGTATGGTTTTTACTCCATCAAAAAAAATCCCATTGATGCCATTCCAGATTTGAGTGAGAACCAGGTAATTGTTTTTACAGAATGGATGGGCCGCAGCCCACAGGTAATAGAAGACCAGGTTACCTATCCGTTGGTGAGCAATCTGCAGGGCATTCCTAAAATTAAAAATATCCGGGGTTCATCCATGTTCGGGATGAGTTTTGTGTATGTGATTTTTGAAGACAATGTAGATATCTATTGGGCAAGAACAAGAGTATTAGAAAGATTAAACTATGCTCAGCGTTTATTGCCCCAGGGTATAACACCAACACTGGGACCCGATGGAACCGGGGTAGGCCATATTTTCTGGTATCATTTAAATGCTCCAAAAATGGACCTCGGAGAGCAAAGGGCTTTACAGGATTGGTATATAAAATTTGCCTTGCAAACTGTACCTGGTGTGGCAGAAGTGGCATCCTTTGGTGGTTTTGAAAAGCAGTACCAGTTAATAGTTGACCCGGTGAAACTGCAGTATTATAACATTTCACTGATGGATGTAATGAATAAAGTAAAAGCCAATAATAATGATGTAGGCGGCAGAAAATTTGAAATGGCCGATATGGCTTATATCATCCGTGGCCTGGGCTATATCAAAAGCAAAGAAGATGTAGAGAATATTGCATTAAACAATTACAACGGCATCCCGGTAAGGGTAAAAGATATTGGCACCGTACAAATGGGAGGCGACTTACGCCTGGGCATTTTTGATATGGATGGAAAAGGCGAAGTGGTTGGCGGCATTGTGGTAATGCGCTATGGCGAAAATGCGAATAAAGTAATTGAAGCTGTAAAAGAGAAAATAAAAGAAGTGGAAAAAGGTTTGCCCGAAGGGGTAACTTTTAAAACTTCTTACGACAGAAGCGTATTAATACAGGAAGCCATTGAATCGGTAAAAGGTACTTTAACGGAAGAAATGATTGTAGTTTCTATTGTGGTATTAATATTTCTTTTTCACTGGCGCAGTGCGGTTATCATTTTAATTCAATTGCCCATTTCAGTTGCGGCTGGCTTTATCTTTCTGCAAATGTTCGGTATATCATCCAATATCATGTCATTAACCGGTATTGCATTGGCTATTGGTGTGGTAGTGGATGATGGTATAGTGATGGTGGAAAATGCATACAGGCATATCAGCGAAGCTCAAACAGCAAAATTAAAGTCAACAGAAAAAATCTGATCATGGCAAAATGGTTTAAACAAAATAAAGACCCGTTGACATCTGAAGAAAAGATGAAGATCATCGAAAGCTCGTCCAAACAGGTGGGCCCCGGTGTATTCTATTCAACCATCATTGTGGTTACTTCTTTTCTTCCGGTATTTCTGTTAACAGGAATGGAAGGAAAACTCTTCAGCCCGCTGGCATGGACAAAAACCTTTATCCTGCTCATTGATGCGTTCCTGGCAATCACACTTACACCGGTATTGATCTCCTTTCTGCTAAAAGGAAGATTAAAGCCGGAAAGCGCTAATCCTGTTACAAAAACATTGGAGAGGATTTATACACCCGTTTTAAAATTGTGTTTGCGCTGGAGAAAAACAACGATCCTCATCAATCTTGCTGCCCTGGCTGTTGGTATTGTAATGATGACAAGACTGGGTTCAGAATTTATGCCGCCGCTGGACGAAGGATCTTTGTTGTTTATGCCTGTTACATTACCCGATGTTTCCAACTCAGAGGCAAAGCGTTTATTGCAGGTGCAGGATAAAATCATCAGCACAGTTCCCGAAGTATCGCATGTGCTGGGTAAGGCTGGCCGGGCCAATACGGCGACCGATAATTCACCCATCAGCATGATTGAAACCATTATTCTGCTGAAACCCAAAAATGAATGGCGTAAAGGCATGACCAAAGATGGCATCATCAATGAACTGAACTCAAAATTGCAGATACCCGGGATTACAAACGGATGGACGCAGCCCATCATCAACCGCATCAACATGCTTTCAACCGGTATACGTACCGATGTAGGATTAAAAGTGTACGGACAGAACCTGGACAGTATTTATGCTTTTGCCCAAATTCTAAAAAAACAACTGGAAGGAATTGATGGTGTAAAAGATTTGTATGTAGAACCAATTACCGGCGGCAAGTACATTGATATTACCATCAAAAGGGAAGAAACGGGCCGGTATGGTTTAACGGTGGATGATGTGAATACCGTTATTGAAAGCGCATTGGGCGGTATGAAACTCACCACCACTATTGAAGGCCGTCAGCGGTTTTCTATAAATGCCAGGTATGGACAGGATTTCCGGAATAACCTCTCAGCATTAAAACGGCTACAGGTGCAAACAATGAATTTTGGTCCCGTACCACTGGAAGCTGTGGCCGATATAACACTGAGCGATGGCCCGCCCATGATAAACTCAGAAAATGCCATGCTGCGGGGAACGGTATTATTTAATGTACGGGAACGGGATTTGGGCAGCACGGTAAAAGAAGCACAGCAAAAGCTGAACCAGATGGTAACCAAATTACCCAAAGGTTATTTCCTGGAGTGGAGTGGCCAGTGGGAAAACCAGATACGGGCAAACCGAACCTTAAAGATGATACTGCCCATTGTGCTCGTCATCATTTTTATGGTGCTGTATTTCACCTATCATTCATTTAAGGAATCTTTTATAACCATGATTACGGTGCCGTTTGCATTGATTGGCGGTGTGTTTATGGTGTATTTCTACGGTGTTAATTTATCTGTGGCAGTTGCAGTAGGTTTCATTGCCTTATTTGGTATGGCCATTGAAACAGCTATGCTCATGACTATTTATTTGAACGAAGCCATGCAGAACATGGTAGCCAAACACGGCAATTCTAAAGCAACACTGACCAATGCAATCATCAGGGAGTTTGTGATTGAAGGAGCAGCAAAAAGATTGCGGCCCAAATTAATGACGGTGTCAGTTGGCTTGTTTGGGTTGATTCCCATTTTATGGGCAAGTGGTGTTGGCAGCGATATTATGCGGCCCATCACTATACCGTTGATAGGCGGCACCATCACATCAACCATTTATGTACTGTTGATCACGCCGGTGATATTTGAAATGATAAAAGAAAGAGAATTAAAACGCAACAATAAAATTGAATTAATCGATGCAAAAGAATAAACTATTTCCGGTAATGATTTTGCTTGCTGTTGCTTTCAGCAGCAAAGCACAAACATTAAAACTGGATGCTGTTATAGACAGCATTACCGCATTACACCCGGTTGTAAAAATGTATAACAATGAGATACGGTCCATGGATGAAGCAGCTAAAGGTGCTAAAAGCTGGATGCCACCGGAGATCAGTACCGGCCTTTGGATGGTGCCCTATAATACAAAACTGTGGAAGAAAGATGACATGGGAGGAACGGGTATGGGTCAGTACATGATTGGCGGCCAGCAAATGATTCCCAACAGGAAAAAACAAAATGCTGATGCCGCTTATATGCAGGCCATGTCATCGGTAGAAAAAGAAAAAAAGAATGCCACACTGAATGAATTGGTAAACGATGCCAAACAATTGTATTACGAGTGGATCATTTTAAAGAAGAAACTGGCTATTCTTACCCAAAATGAAAAGCTGCTGGACTTTATGATCAGGAATACAGAAATACGCTATAAGAACGGATTGGATAAAATAGGCGCTTATTATAAAGCAAAAGCTGCTTTGGGAAATGTACAGAACATGCGGCTGATGTATGAAAATGATATCAGTGAAAAACGCATCAGCATCAACGCTTTGATGGGCCGCAATGCCATGATCGGTTTTGATATAGATACTACTTACAGGCTGGATGATTATTCAACGATCGTATTCGACAGTACACTTTTTTACAAAAACCGGAGCGATTTAAAATCAATTGACAAAGACATTAACCTTGCCTGGCTTAAACAGGAAACAGAAAGGCAAAGCCTTAAACCCCAATTTGGTATTCGATATGAACACATGTTTGGTTTTGGAGGTTTGCCTATGCAATATTCGTTAATGGGAATGATGAGGTTGCCATTGGCAAATTGGTCTTCTAAAATGAATAAAGCCAATGTGGAAAGCCTGAAATGGAAAGCCTATGCCCTGCAATCGCAAAAGGAAATGATGGCGAACGAATATAGCGGCATGGCGTATAGTATGCGTAATGAGCTGGAGTTGAAAAAGAAACAATTAAAACTTTATGATGAAAACATTATTCCGGCATTAAAGAATAATTATAAAACAATGCAGCTGGGATATGAACAGAATACGGAAGAATTATTTATGCTGTATGATGCATGGGAAACTTTATACATGGCGCAAATGGAATATACCGAAATATTAAATCAGGCTTTAAGAACACAGGTGTCAATAGACCGGCTAATAGAAAAAAAATGAACAGACTAATATTTATACCGATATTATTTATTGTTATGGCTGCAATCAGTTGTAACAATAAAAAAGACCCTCATGCAGAACACAAATCCGTATCGGTACCGGATATTTATACCTGCCCCATGCACCCGGAAATTGTAAGGGACAAGCCTGGCAATTGCCCCATCTGTGGTATGGCTTTAGTAAAGAAAGAAAAAGGCGGTCAAAAGTCTGCTGATATAGAATTGGTATCACTATTGAAACCGACCAATGAGTTTGTTATTTCATCAATTCCGGTTACTGCTATAGAGAAAAAGGAACAACAATTAGAAATTGAAGCGCTGGGAAATATTGCTTATGATACAAGGCAGATAGGCAGTATTTCTTCAAGAGTTGCCGGAAGAATTGAAAAATTATATGTACGCAATCGCTTTCAAAAAATAAGTAAGGGCCAGCGCATACTTGATATATATAGTCCGGAATTAATGACAGCACAGCAAAACCTGTTATTTCTTTTAAAGAACGATCCTGCCAATACAACATTCTTACAGGCCGCTAAAGAAAGGTTGCTGTTATTGGGAATAAGTACACAACAGGTGCAACAAATTATCCAGTCAGGTAAACCATCATTAACGATTGCCGTGTATAGTAATTACAGCGGCCATATTCATGAAGCTGCCGGCAATAACAGCATGAATACAACGCCAGGTAAAATGAATGATATTTCACTCATAAGAGAGGAGCTTTCATTAAAAGAAGGAATGTATTTACAAAAGGGCCAGTCCATATTCACGGTATATGACCCCGCCCGGGCCTGGGCTATCCTGAATATTTATGGCGAAAATCAGAACCTGGTAAAAACCGGCAACTCAGTCAGGGTAGTTCCTGAAACTGCACCGGACAGGGACTTCAGCGCAAAGATTGATTTTATCGAACCCTTCTATCGTAAAGAAAGTAAAACATTAACAGCAAGGGTTTACTTTAATAATAGTGTTTTAAAAATACCAATTGGCAGCCAGGTCAGGGCCACCATATTTGGCAATAACAAAGAAGCATATTGGTTGCCGAAAAATGCAGTTGTTTCATTGGGCCTCGATAAAGTAGTGTTTAAAAAGACGGAAGGCGGCTTTACAATAAAGAAAATAAATACAGGAATCACCTATAAAGATCTTACACAGGTTTTGAGTGGTCTTACTGAAAAAGATTCCGTTGCAGTAAATGCCCAGTTTTTAATGGACAGTGAAAGTTTTATAAAAATAAAAAATTGATCATGCGGTACATAATTATGATAGCTACGGCTTGTTTGTTATTTGCATCCTGCAGCAGCAAAAAAGAAATGCCTGCAGAGCCAAAAACTGAGTTAGTATCGGTACTGGAAAAAGACGAAATAGAATTAAGTGAACTGCAGATACAGTTGGGTAATGTGCGTACAGACACGATCCGCAATGGAACAATTGGGGACCAGTTGGTATTGACTGCTACATTAAATTTTGACCAGATGAAATCGGCTTCTGTCAGTTCAAGGGTGATGGGAAGAGTCGAAAAATTATATTTTAAGAACCTGGGCGATTATGTAAAAAATGGTTCCCCGCTTTATGAGTTGTACAGCGAAGAATTGAATAATGCCAAACAGGAATACCTGCTTGCCCTGGATAAAAGGAAAGTATTTGCTGATGAAACAGTTATCGACTTTGATCAGCTTTTGCAAGGCGCTAAAAATAAATTGTTATTATGGGGCATGTCTGATGCCCAGGTGCTTGAACTGGCTAAAAGTAAAAAAGCTACTCCCACCACTACTTTTTACAGCACTTCATCCGGTTACATTACCACCCTGGATATCCGGGAAGGCGACTATGTAATGGAGGGTGGCACTATCGTAAAACTGGCCGATCTGTCAAGTCTTTGGGCTGAGGCGCAGGTATATACTTCGCAATTGGCGCAATTAGACAGGAATAGTGCAGCAGTTGTGGTGCTTCCGGATTTTGATGGTAAAGAGATTACAGGAAGGATTGAATTTGTAAACCCTGAGATCAATCCCGATACCAGGATAAATCTTATCCGTGTCTCCATTCCCAATCCGGGCAACCAGTTAAAACCCGGTATGCCAGCCTATGTATTGCTGAAAAGTCCGCTGCGCAAAACATTAACGCTTCCTGTTGATGCAGTCATCCGTGATGGAAAGGGCGCAACAGTATGGATACAGACAGCAAACAAAACATTTAAAAGTGTAATGGTGCAAACCGGGTTGGAAACAGACGACAGGATTGAAATTAAATCAGGATTAAAAAACGGCGATGTGGTGGTTATAACTGGCGCTTATTTGTTGAACAGCGAATACATTTTCAAGAAAGGTGCAGATCCCATGGCGGGAATGAAGATGTAGGTAGTATAGGTTAAAGCACGATTTACAAAATGATCGCAAATGGAATTTTACAAACAACCTATTGATGCAGTCATTAAACTATTCAACAGCAATGCTGAACATGGTATTGATGAAAATACAATTCAATCAGTAAGGAGAAAGTTTGGTAACAATGTGCTTAAAGCAACCAATTCAAGAAGTTTTTTCAAAATCCTTTTAGGGCAATTTACAAGTCCACTCGTTATCATATTGATTGTTGCATCATTGGTATCGTATTATTTAGGTCAGCCCCGTGATGGTTCCATACTTTTAGTCATTGTAATTATGAATGCGCTGATCGGGTTTTACCAGGAATGGAAATCAGAAAATATTCTTGCTTCACTTAAAAACCTGGTTGTTGATAAATGCACCGTTACCAGGAATGGTAACACAATTGAAATTTTAGCTGAAGACCTGGTGCCCGGAGATATCGTAAAATTATACGAAGGCAATGGCGTTCCGGCCGATATCCTGTTGATTCACTCAAATGGTTTTTCAGCAAATGAATTTATTCTAACAGGAGAATCATTACCCTCAGACAAAGATCATTTATTCGCTTCTGATAAATCCTTGCCTCTTGCTGAAATAAAAAATTGTATTTACATGGGTACAACTGTTGCAAGGGGTGAAGCAACAGGTATTGTTTATGCAACCGGAATTAAAACAGCAATTGGAAAAATAAGCTCATCATCGCAGAAAATTAAATCTACCGATGCCCCGGTGCAAACGGAGATTGCCGATGTTGCAAAAAAACTAACCTATGCTACGTTAATAATTGGTGCCTGTCTTTTTGGAACCCGGATGTTGCTGAATGATTCAATTGCTGTAGCTATTGTTTTTGCTGTTAGCGTTGCAGCGGCAATGGTGCCGGAAGGATTACCTGCCCAGATTTCTATGGCACTTGCACTGGCAGTTGGCAGATTGGCAAAAAGAAAAGCAATTGTAAAAAAGATTGCATCGGCCCAGACATTGGGGTCAGCTACAGTAATTGCTTCTGACAAAACCGGAACTATCACAAAAAACGAAATGACAATTACCGGTTGTTACTTTAATGGTAAATCATTTTCGGTTTCCGGACTGGGATATGAACCTGATGGAAGTATTGCCGGTGAACAAGGTGAAATTTTGAAGAAAGATTCTTTAGGCGATCTCAAAATATTTTTTCTTTCTGGCCTGCTTTCATCCACAGGAAAAGTAAGTCCTCCCGATAAATATCATCCTTCCTGGCATGCTATCGGCGACCCTACCGAAGCTTCATTTGCCACACTGGCAATGAAAGCCGGATTTACATTGGAAGAAATTGAAAGGGATTATCCCCCTGTAAAATCATTCGGATTCGATTCATTTCGTAAAAGAGCGGCAATCATTCGAACACATCAACAAAAAGTCATTTCTTCTGTAAAGGGTTCTATTGAAACAATACTTGATGCTTCAACAAAAATAATTGTTGATGGAAAAGTAAATGACCTGACAGATATACAAAAGCATCAAATTCTGTCAATGGCAGCTGCATATTCGGAAAACGCACTTCGGGTTATAGCCATTGCATACAAAGACCTGGAAAGTAAAAATGATTATATAATAGAAGATGCGGAACAGGATTTAACCTTTGCCGGATTCGTTACCATGTTCGACCCACCCAATGAAGAAGTAAAAGCAGCTATTGAATCTGTTTTCAAAGCACACATAAAAGTGTTTATGATAACAGGCGACAATGAAGTAACCGCAAAAGCAATTTCTAAAAATATTGGATTAATGAATACCGGTAATGAGTTCCCGGTTGTGATAAATGGAACAGCTTTGCAAACAATGAGTGATGAACAAATGAAAACTGTTTTTCAAAACAGGGCCGTAATATTTTCAAGAGTATCGCCTGATGACAAATTCCGCATTGTGGATTTACTGATGAAGCTGGGAGAAATTGTTGCAGTAACCGGTGATGGTGTAAATGATACATTGAGTTTAAAGAGAGCCGATATTGGAATTGCAATGGGAAAGAATGGTTCAAAAGTGGCACAGGAAGCTGCTAATATGATTTTGCTGGATGATAATTTTTCTACCATTGTTGTTGCAGTAAAGGAGGGAAGGACCATTTTCAGGAACCTGGAAAAGACGATCAAAACAAATCTTTCATCCAACATTGCAGAACTTACCTGCGTGTTATTTGGGTTTGCCGGGGCTTTCTTAGGTATAGCAACACCCATATTAGCGGTACAGATCTTATTGATAGATATGGTTGGCGAAATGTTTCCGTTAATCATGTTGACCTATGACCCTCCTGAAAAAACCATCATGGAAGATCCTCCCCGTAATCCTAAGGATAAAATATTAACCAAAGACACAATGAAAGGAATAATTTTTAATGGCACGGTTATGGGGCTTGCTTCATACGGTGCTTTCCTGTTATCGTATTTTCACAATCACCATCTTTCTAACCATTATGAAAAAGCAATTACGGTAACTTTTATTTCAATCATTTTTAGTCAATATGCCAACCTGCTTTCAAGGCGAACTTATGGGCCTGCTTTAGGAAAATACCTGTTTTCCAACAGAAACCTGCTCTTGGCATTTTTAGTTTCTATTTCCTGCATTCTTCTTATTGTTTATGTGCCGGCATTCAATCTTTATTTTCATACTTCACCTTTAATGCTTGTTGATTGGCTTTTGCCTGTTGCAGCAGGTGTCGTTTGCCTTTCAATATATGAGTTTAGAAAAAAGATAAAAGCAAAAATTAAATAATTATGCTGCATTACCACAAATTACCCGCCTTTTCTATTTATACAGTACTTGGTGAAGGCAATGGGCCAATCCGATGGCAGTACTTTTTACTAAATCCTTTTCAATGTGTGAATGATGTAATTTATTTAATTAATTGTGTATCATAAACTATAACTAAGAGAGCTACCTTATACTTGTGAAAAGTATTTCACACTAAACAAAATCTGATGAATAATTTAAAAATCAAAATCATGAAATCATTACAAAAACTCACCATGCTGATTGCTTTAATTACATTTTTTGCATCCTGCCAATCCGGTACAGATGTAAATCAAACACTTTCAAAAACGGAAACAAGAATGGAAATGATGAACAAAATTGCTGATGATAGCAGTATGTCGAAAGAAATGATGACAGCAATGATGAACAGCAAAAACAGTAAAATGATGATGATGGAAGATGGAAAGATGCCAATGATGATGATGGAAAATCATGAGGCGATGATGAAAATGATGAAAGACAATCCTGGTATGATGCATACTATGATGATGAATATGATGGAAGCCTGTAAGACTGATACCGCCATAATGTCGGGCATGTGTAAAAAAATGATGGAGAACCCTCAAATGATGGATATGATGCAGAAGATGAAGAGAACAAAAATGGATATGAAGCCGGGAGAAATGGATAATAAAATGAAACATTAATTATAAAAACCTTAAAAGCTAAAACGATGATGGACAATCACGGAAGTTACTATTACTGGGGAATGCATATGGGTTGGTGGGGTTTAATACTTTTAGTACTTATTGCAGTAGGTTGGATTGGCTGGTCCCGAAAAAGAAAATAAAATGATAAAAATCCTTTGCAATGCAGACTTAAGTCATCGTTGTTCTATTCCAGCTGGAATATATTTGGAGTGTAAAAATCCGGCGAATGGAACGAGGAGCCAAAAAATTAAGGGAACAGGTTTTGCAAATGGGTTTAATTCAAAAATAAAAAACTAACCAATGAACAAACATACACTTTGGATGATTATCGGCTGCACAATCCCCCTGTTGCTGATTTTCCTGCTGCCATTATTTGGTATTACCGGAAACTACACATTTTTAATTTTTATAGTTGCCATGTTCGCCTGTCATTTATTAATGCCGCATCATGGGGCACATAAACATGATAGTCATAATGAACATGCTGAAACCACTAAAACAGATAATCATGAATCACATCAGCATTAGAAAATTAGGATTGGCATTTGGTATAACGGGTGCGTTGCTGTATTTCGGATGTGCAGCAGTTATGCTCATATTAGGGCATGATAGTACAGTGAAATTTTTCAATACGTTGCTTCATGGTCTAGATGTTTCTTCTATAATCAGGATGGATATACCACTTGTTGAAGTGTTAACAGGGCTGGTACAAACATTTATTCTTTGTTGGCTGATTGGGGCCTGCATCGCAGGTATTTACAATATTTCATTCAATAAAAAACATAACGTAATTCAGTAAATATTTAAAATAAGCAAAATGAAAAAAAACTATGAAATACAGGGAATGAGTTGTGGGGGCTGTGTAAACAGCGTAAAGAATGCCTTACACAAATTTCCTGGTGTTGAAGATGCTGAGGTTCATTTGCACCCGCAAACTGCGGTCCTTACCATGAGCAAATCCATAGATGTGGATGAATTGCAGACCCAACTTAGCAAAGTGGGGCATTATACAATTAAAGAAGTTGTTTTAAAATAGTCAACAACTTGGAACTGGTAAAACAAAAAATTACAGCACTAAACATTGTGTTTAAAATTGAGTGAAGGAAAAAAATACGGCAAGGGAAAAATAATACTTCTTTGCGGAGTATTCCTGGTAATGACCGGGTTGGGGATGACACTTCCTGTGCTACCATTCTATATTGAAAAACTTTTATCAGCTGAAGGGGTTTCTTACAAAACCGTTTCGCTTCATGTAGGCTTAATAACAGCCGCTTTTCCGCTTACACAATTTTTTTTCTCATCTTACCTTGGTTCTTTGTCAGACAGAGTAGGCAGAAGGCCGCTCATTTTAGGAGGCATCGTCGGGTTTTCAGTTTCAACTTTTATTTTTTCATTAGGCGGAAGCATTGTGCTGCTTTACATCTCTCGTTTAATGGCAGGAATTTTTGCCGCAGCATTTGTAACTGCATCAGGTGCCTGCATTGCTGATAAAACTCCTGAAAAAAATAGAGGAAAGAATTTAGCATTACTCAGCGGCGTAGCTGGACTGGGTGCAGTATTAGGTCCTTTGTTGGGGAATTTATTTTCAAAGGTTAGTACGCAGGTTAATCTTTTTTTTGGACAGCTGACCCTTGATAAATTTTCAGCACCCTTTGTTATTTCTTCGGGGCTAACACTGCTGGTCTTTATCCTATACTTTATTTTATTGCCGGAATCAATCAATGTTTCTGATAAAAAAATAACACAAACTGCAGAGAGCGTAAAAGTGCCCCTGCTTCCACCATGGAGTTTATTAAGCAAAACATTTATTGTGTTGCTCACCTTGTCTTTTATCAGTCAGCTTGCATTATCCATGTTTGAAGGAACATTTGCGCTGCATTCCCAACGCCTTTTTTCATTCGGGCCACAGCAAATGAGCCTGGTTTTTATTATTTGCGGTTCGCTGATGGGTTTGCTGCAATTAGGGCCCGTTGCATGGTTAATTGAAAAGAAAGGTGAAAAAGCCCTGTTACCTTTTGGCTTTCTATTCCTGGGCATTGGCATATTCATGCTCACTACTTCAAAGCAAATGGAATGGATATTAATTTATGTTTCTTTTATTTCAATCGGAATGGCTATACTTACGCCGAGCCTGGCTTCACTTATTACAAAAGATTCAGAAAAAGAGTATGGAGCATCACTGGGCATCTTTAGCGCTGTTAATAGTTTGGGGCAGGTTGCAGGTGTGGTCATCGGAGGAGTTATTATGATATGGTCTGATCATCTTGCTTATTGGATTGTTGCGGTTATTTTAATAGTCGTTGCCTGGTTGGTATTTACTAAAAAAAAAATTGTTCATTAATAATTCTTAAACCCTGTAAAGTAATTGACAAAGCGAAAAAAATTGTAGCAACATAAAATCTTTTCACAAATAAAATAGAAAATAAAATGCAAAAAACAGAAACATCCCACCAAGAAATGACAGCAACAAAAAATCAAAACATGGATGCAACGAAAACCTACACCTGCTCAATGCATCCCGAAGTGATTGCAGACAAGCCAGGCAAGTGCCCAAAGTGCGGAATGCAATTAATAGAGAAAAAATAACGTAGTAATTTAAAATGTTGTGGAACAATGCAAAAGCAAACTAATTGGTATGTAATCACTGGCGGACCAAGCTCAGGAAAAACCACAACGGTTAACTTGCTTAAAGAAAGAGGATACATAACAACCTTTGAACATGCCCGGCATTATCTTGATACACAACGCCTGAAAGGAAGGACTATAGAGGAGGTTAGAAAACAGCAGAAAGAATTTCAACTTGGGGTTTTAGAAATGCAGATTGAGCAGGAGAATCAAATTTTGCCGGAAGTTCTTGTTTTTCTTGACCGTGCAATTCCTGATGCACTTGCTTACTACCGTTTTTTGAACCTTCCCGAAGATGAAAAGTTAACAGAGGCATTGCGTACTGTTTCCTATAAAAAGATTTTTATTCTTGATTGTCTGCCATTGGTGAATGACTATGCACGAACAGAGGATGCAGCGGCACAGAAACAAATCCATGCATTGCTTATTGAGGTTTACCAGGCATTAGGTTTTCCTGTCATTCAGGTTCCGGTGCTTCCGCCCGAAGAGCGGGTGGATTTCATTTTGAAAAATCTTTAGTTATGAAAACAAAATCCAAAAACATTTTCATTCATTCAACGCCTGACAAAGTATTTTCTCAAATGGATGACTTTTCCAAAACGGGAATGCACATGACAGAGAGCTCAATGATGATGATGGGAAGTAAATTAACGTTGGAACAATTATCCTCAAATTCAACCGGAGTTGGAGCAAAGTATCGCTGGTATGGAAAGATGATGGGAATGACAATGGATTTTAGTGAAGCAGTTACAAAATGGCAACCACCAAAACTCAAAGAATGGGAAACTGTTGGTGAAGCAAAAATCATTATCATGTCATGGTATCGGATGTGGTTTGAAATAATGCCTGCTGAAAATGGAACTATTGCAAGACTTTCAATCAGTTACACGTCGCCAAAACAGTGGTATTATAAAATCCTTTCCTTTCTTTTTGTCAAATGGTATTGCAACTGGTGTTTAAATAATATGCTTAATGATACAAAAAAGAATCTTGAAAAGGAATTCACTCAGTAAATGATAAAACTTAAACCATATTCTGTATCAATGCTTTCAATAGCAGGATTACTACTTGTTGCAATGGGTGTTTATTTTGTATTGTTACGCCCCCCTTTATTACCGGAAAATTTACGCTACATGCAAACAACTTTACCAGTCATGCATGATTCTACACCAGGTTTAGCATACTTATATGCATATTCAGCAATTTTGTTAAAATAATGCTGCTGATTGGCTTCAAAATTGAAGGTTAAGCTTATTCCGCCTTTTAATTTGACACACTATAGATTTCATTAAAATATGGAAAATAGTGGTAAACAACAAACAATTGAAATTATACAAAAAATTATGATTCCTGATTTAAAAAGCAAGTTTAAAACTTAACAGTTAATCTGTAAGTAGAGCTGAAGAGTTCTTTACTCTATACAGGGAAGTCAAAATATTGGATAGTGTAACAAAAGTCACATTCCGTAAAGTGAATTTTGACTACTATTACTTTTCAAAATCTAAATGTCACTTTATGAAACGCAAAGATTTCTTGAAATTAACAGGTACAGGAGCTGGAGCACTATTGATTCCTGCAGGAATTATCAGCTTTATTTCAACCGGATGTAATAAGTCAGGAAATATGGGAGGAATGTCTGGTAATGGTGTTCCAGTAACCGATGGTGAATTTCTACAAGCACTTCCAATCCCTCCAAGTATAGGTGCAAACACAACACTTGCAGCGCAAACCACTTCTGCTGCATTAAAAGGAAATCAATCCTATCATGTACTTGGCTACCAGGCAAATTCAATACTGGGTCCAACATTCCGCATAAATAAGTGGGAGAATGTTAGTATTAACGTAAATAATCTTTTAAGTGAGGCTTCTAATATACATTGGCACGGATTGCATATACCTGCTGCAATGGACGGGCATCCTGCAAACATAATAAATGCAGGCACATCATTCAATTATAACTTTATTATACAGCAAAGGGCCGGGCTGAACTGGTATCACCCACATCCGCACATGGCAACGGGTAAGCAGGTTTACAAGGGATTGGCAGGTTTGTTTATTGTAAATGACCCTGAAGAAGCTGCATTAAATTTACCTGCTGGCGAATATGAAATACCATTAGTTATTCAGGACAAACGTTTGGCAGATACCAACCTTACCTATAACCCAACTGTAATGGAAGTTATGAGTGGTTACCTGGGTGAATCTATTTTAGTTAACGGAAAATTTTCGCCATTTCATGCAGTCAAATCTCAAACTTACCGGTTAAGAATTTTAAACGGTTCAAATGCCAGAATTTATAACCTGGCTTTTAGCAATGATCAGTCATTTACAATTATTGGCAATGATGGGGGGCTGTTAAAAACCCCGGTTTCTGTAAACAACATTTTAATTTCTCCGGGCGAACGTCTGGATGTATTAGTTGATTTCTCGGCATCTAATGCCGGTGATGAAGTGTTTCTGATTAGTAAAGTATTCAGTGGTGGTGGTAATGCACAGGGCAATCAGCTGTTTAAAATTTTGAAATTTAAAATCACTCAAAAAATGAATGCTCCTTTTATCATCCCTTCAATATTATCATCCATTACTCCGCTTACAGCAACACAGGCAAGCCGAACCAGAAATTTTGATATATCAAATCCCGGCATGAATATGCAAAGCGGTACACATCGTATCAATAATAAGTTGTTTGATGAAAACAGGATAGATGAAACGGTTTCGGCAAATGCTATTGAAATATGGCAGTTTGATAACTCACAGGGTGATGAGCCACATCCTATGCATATCCATGGCATTGACTTTCAGGTACTGCAGAGAATTGGTGGAAGAAATAGTTTGATCGCTTCTGAAAGCGGATGGAAGGACACTGTTTTAGTAATGCCGGGTGAAATAGTTAAAGTAATTGTTCCCTTTGGAAGCAATCCCGGCAGGTTTGTTTTCCATTGCCATAATCTGGAGCATGAGGGTGATGGAATGATGCTACAATATCAATTGAGTTAATTAATAAGTACAATAAACTAATTATTAAACTGCCGGGAGTGATTTTGTTTACTGTTGTGGTAGTCGGCAACAGTGATAATCCACATAAATCATACAAAGCAGAAACTTCATTAAGTATATACTTATTGTAAGAACCTGGAATGGGAAAAGCTATAATACTCCAGTCAACGATTACATGCCCTGATTGCTGATTTAAGAAAGGAGAAACAATGCCAAGGGATGTCTGCCAATATTTTTATAAATGTACAAAATGCGGAACAATACTGAAACCAAAGCAAGGCGATTGCTGTGTTTATTGTAGCTATGGTAGTAATCCTTGCCCTCCCATACAGCAAGATAAAAGTTGCTGTAAATAATGTATTTTGCTGTTTTAAGTGATATATGAACAGCAATCTATCTCAACTCATTAGCCAATACAAAGGAGACCAGCAATCTGTTTACAATACCTGGTTTATCAATAATGAGGAACGCCTTAAAGCATTCCGTTCAATTAGAAGGGGTGTAATGCAGATTATTGAGGATATTAAGAACAGGAAATTTCCCAATGATTTTAAGGGTTCCTCGTTAGAATTTGTACTTACTTGCATAACAGAGCAAAAGCAGGTATTTGAAGGTGCATCTCATCCTTTTTACTGGAAGCCAAAATTAAGGATACCGGACATCTATGAGCATGAAGGCAACAAGCAGGCTTTCGGACAATTTTTAGAAAATTGTTTGAATGCTAAAACTGAAGAACAGATCATTAAGGAAATCATCAGGCTGGATAGTTTAAAAATCAAAGGGCTTGGCCCGTCAGTTGCCAGTATTTTGTATTTTTTGCATCCAACCATTATTCCTCCTTTCAATACGGCCATCATTAACGGCTTTAATTTTTTATTTAAAGACAAAAAAAAATTAGGTAGCTGGAGTGAATATTTAAAGTTGAGAGAAGTAATGATTGATACCAATAACCAGCACCGTTCCGAATTATCATCTGACCTGGGAGCTGTGGCGGGATTGTTATTTGAAATTGGAACCCAAAAATTAATATTGGGTACCGACGAATACTTATCAGAGCCTGAACGGAAAAAATTAGAAAAGCTCATTGAAAAGAGACAGGAAAGTGTGCAACAGGAAAAAGAAGAAGAAAATCTGCATACAGAAATGCAGTACCATTTATTAAAAATTGGAAATTCATTGGGCTACGATGTAATTGCTGCATCTAATGACCGTTCCAGGTCGCATTGCGGCAATAGTTTTTCGTTTATGAGTTTGCAACAGTTCCCTGAAATCATTTTAGATAAGGAAACCCTAAACACGGTAAAGCTAATTGATGTGTTGTGGTTTCAAAAAGGAACAAATAATGTTATCGCTGCTTTTGAAGTGGAAAAAAGTACCAGCATTTATTCCGGTATTCTGCGGTTAACAGATTTAAGCTATACCATTGCTGATGGCGATGAAGTATTTTATTTGATAGTGCCTGATAAAAGAGAGAAAGATGTTTGTATGCAATTGTGCCGCCCTGCAATTAAGCAAAATAATGTAGTTATCAAATACATCCTCTTTTCAGAACTCCGCAGTAATTGCGATGCCCTGTGCAGGTTTGGCGAAAGCCATCATATTATGGAGAAGATTGCCAAAAAAGTGTGAAAACCATAATTCTATAAACACTTTGCATAATTATGTAACTTAAGAAGCATTTTTTGAGCCTATCTTTAGGCTGAAATAACTATTTTTAAATGAAATAGGCTTAATTTTAGTGAACATAAATGAAACGAAACATATCCATACAATTAAAAGCAGCTTTACTTCTCGTAGTATTCGCATTGAATACTCTAGTTGGATTTGCTTGTGCAGTTGGTGTGGATATGTCCTTTAATACTTCTCATCATGAAGATGAAGAAACAGCAATTGCAGTACACGTTCACGCAGGTGGGAAAAAGCATCATCACGAAGAAGCAGAACACAAGCATAAGCACAACGATAAAAAGGACGATTGCTGCAGTGACAAAGTAGTAAAATTATCACAGACAGATAAAGCAGTGCCACAAGCGGCTAAAATAGTAAGCCCTGTATTTTTTACAGCATTCGTTGCTGTTTATTATAATATTGATATTTCTTATCCTTCAAAGGTTAATACTTTCAATAAATACTATGTCCGGGGACATCATCCTCCTATCCCCGACATACGCATAGCAATCCAGAGTTTCCAGATATGATTTAATGTATAAGATTTTGTACATGGCATTGTAGTGCCTGTAATTATTTTATTATACATTAATCAAATCAAAAAATGAAAAAGATATTTTTATTGGGTGCATTTATTGCAACTGTATTTATACAACAAACTTTTGCACAGGATAGCACAAAAACACAAAGCTCAACATTACTTACTTCATATTATGCTTTAAAAGATGCATTGGTTAGCAGCAATCCCAGTGCTGCGGCAACCATTGCCGGAGATTTTGTAAAAGCAGCAGATGCCTTAGATAAGGGAATGGTAACACCTGAAAGCCGTAGTACTTTAGTAAGCGATGCTACTGCCATTTCCCAAACCAAAGACCTTAAACTGCAAAGGGAAAAATTTGCAACTTTATCTGCCAACCTGGTTGAATTAGCTAAAACAGTAAAGCTAACAACCGAACCGGTTTACCAGCAATATTGCCCCATGAAAAAAGCATCCTGGCTAAGTAATGATAAGGCAATAAAAAACCCTTATTATGGCAGTGCCATGCTTACCTGCGGCAGTGTAAAAGCAACTTTATAATTTACTCACCTGCTTGCAGCCTTTCAGTAATTGAAGGGCTAATGGCAATAAATAAAAAAAAATGAAAAATATAATAATAGGCTTTGCTATAGCAGCCACCGCATTAGCAGCTTGTAACAATAGTAACAACGATACTGCTAATGCAAAACAAACAGATATTAAAAATGATACAGCATTAGCATCGCAACAACAGGTAACAAAAGATACAGCAGGTACACAAAGCACAACAGCAACAAGTGAAGCAACATTTCCTGTCAAAGAAATAATTACAGGTTACCTGCAATTAAAAAATGCGTTGGCAAAAGATAACGGCCAGGATGCGGCATCAGCAGGCAATGCAATAGTAGCCACTTTAGCCAAAGTTGACATGAAAGGTTTATCGGATGTGCAGATGAAGAGTTACATGAATATAGCCGATGATTTAAAAGAACATGCAGAGCATATCGGTGCAAATGCAGGAAAGATAGAACACCAGAGAGAGCATTTCATTATGCTAAGTAAAGACATGGCAGACTTTGTAAAAACCTTTGGAAATGGCGGACAAACCCTCTACAAAGATTTTTGTCCGATGGCAAACGATGGAAAAGGCGCAACATGGATCAGCGAAGTAAAGGAAATTAAAAATCCTTATTTGGGTAGTAAAATGCCTGACTGTGGATCTGTAAAAGAAACAATCAAATAGTAGTGCATCGTATTAAGAAAATACTATTGGCCTTGCTTATCATATTTATTGTAATTCAGTTTATACAACCTGTCCGCAATAAAAGCGGGCAGGCATTGTCAACAGATTTTGGAAAGGTTTATGCAGTGCCGGGAAATGTGCAAACCGTTCTGCAAAATGCCTGTTACGATTGTCATAGCAACAATACCATGTACCCGTGGTATGCTAACATTCAGCCTATGGCTTGGGTAATGGCAAGGCATATAAAGAACGGTAAAGACAAATTGAATTTCAGTGATTTTGGTAGCTATACAGGCCGCAGGCAAATAAGTAAATTAAAGGGCATAGCAAACCAGGTTAAAGACGATGAAATGCCAATATCTTCTTACAAACTGATGCACAAAAATGCAAACCTTACTACAGAAGAAAAAAGTCTGATTATGGATTGGATGAACAAAACAGCAGACAGCCTTTCAACAGAAAATTAAAAGCAATGCAAAAAATCAAACAAATATTAATCAGCATATTCAAAGCAATCTTTATTCGCAAAAAGGATTGTTGCAAATAAAATAATTTATTATGGAACATCAACACGAAAGCAATAAAGAAAACCATGCAGCACATGATATGAGCAATATGCAGCATGGCACAAACCCGGCAATGGGCCATGCAGGGCATAATCATCATGCCATGATGATTGCCGATTTTAAAAAACGATTTTACGTAGTGCTCATTCTTACCATACCAATCATGTTGTTATCAGAAATGATCCAGCACTGGTTAAATATTCATATCAGCTTCCCTGGATCAAAATATGTATTGCTTGCATTGTCTTCTGTTGTTTTCTTTTACGGTGGATGGCCCTTTTTAAAAGGGTTGGTTGATGAACTGAAGCCAAAGAACCCCGGTATGATGTTTTTGATTGGCTTTGCTATAACTGTAGCATACATATATAGTGTTGCGATTGTGTTTGGATTAGCTGGCATGGACTTTTTTTGGGAGCTGACAACACTTATAGGCATCATGCTTCTGGGCCACTGGATAGAAATGAAATCCGTTGCAGGGGCATCAAAAGAATTAGAATTATTAGTGCAATTAATGCCTGCAGACGCTCACATGGTAATGCCCAACATGGTGCATGATGTAAAGACCGACACATTAAAAGAAAAGGATATTATTTTAGTAAAGCCAGGTGAAAAGGTAGCAGCAGACGGAATAATATTGGAAGGAGAAAGTTATCTGAATGAAAGTATGCTTACAGGTGAAAGCAAGCCGGTACAAAAAGTAAAAGGCGATAAAGTAATTGCAGGTGCCATCAACGGAAATGGTTCAATAAAAGTTACTGTATCGCATGCCTCCAAAGATTCTTATCTCTCACAGGTAATCAAACTGGTTGATGATGCCCAAAAATCTAAATCAAAAACACAGTTGCTGGCAGATACAGCAGCAAAATGGTTAACCATTATTGCTATTGTTGCGGGTATTGGCACATTTTTATATTGGTATTTAACCGGGCAATCCTTAGCCTTTGCAATGGAAAGAATGGTAACTGTAATTGTGATCTGTTGTCCCCATGCTTTAGGATTGGCTGTTCCGCTGGTTGTTGCAAAATCAACAGCATTATCTGCAAAGAATGGCTTACTCATTAAGAATCGTACAGCCTTTGAAAATGCCAGAAAAATAACAACTATTGTGTTTGATAAAACAGGCACTTTGACAGTTGGAAAGTTTGAAGTATCAAAGATAGTATCGCTGCAAAAAGAGTTAAATGAAAATGAGATCATTCGTTTAGCATCAGCATTGGAACAAAAATCAGAACATCCCATCGCAACAGGCATCTTGCAAAAAGTAAAAGATCTATCTATTTCAATTCCTGCAACAGAAAATTTTAATGCCATCACCGGCAAAGGTGTTGAGGCAGCTGTTGAAGGCAAAAAAATACTGGTAGTTAGTCCCGGATATTTAAAAGAAAACAATCTGGCCATCCCCGAAGGCTTTACTGCCAATGATACCGAAACAGTGGTATTTGTAATCGTCGATAATCAATTGGCAGGATACATCTCTTTATCGGATGAAATAAGGCCTGAATCAGCAGAGGCAATTAAAACCCTGAAAGAAAATAATATCAAATCTATTTTACTTACAGGAGATAATGACAAGGTAGCAAAAAGCGTAAGTGAAACATTGGGCATGGATAGTTTTATTGCCGAAGTATTACCTCATCAAAAATTAGAAAAAATAAAAGAACTGCAAAGCAAAGGTGAGTTTGTTGCCATGACAGGCGATGGCGTGAACGATGCCCCGGCTTTAGCAATTGCAGATGTAGGAATTGCCGTTGGTAGCGGCAGCGACATAGCTGCTGAAACCGCAGGTATCGTTTTAGTGAATAGCAACCCAAAAGATATTGTGAGTTTAATTTTATTTGGTAAAGCCACTTACCGAAAAATGATACAGAATTTAATTTGGGCAACAGGTTACAATGTTATTGCATTGCCTTTGGCAGCAGGTGTTTTATATAAGCAAGGCATTTTACTAAGCCCGGCGGCAGGCGCAGTATTAATGACAGTAAGCACAGTTGTTGTAGCTATCAATGCAAGTTTTTTAAAAGTAAAAAAATAAAGGATTAAAGAATGAAAAAGATAAAATTAGCCATATTGCTCCTTGCCAGCTTTTCCTTTGCACAATCGCAGGATATGAAAGGCATGGACATGACAAAAAAAGAGCAAACCCAACCTGTAACCTACACTTGCCCCATGCACCCGGAAATTCATGCCACTAAACCCGGCAACTGCCCTAAGTGCGGTATGAAGCTGGTAAAGGAAAAGCCGAAAGCTCCGGCTACTCCGGTGGTAAAGAAGAAAGATGAAATGCAAATGCCAAAAGAGATAACAGCGCCCACAACATATACATGCCCCATGCATCCCGAAATTCATGCTACCCAACCTGGCAATTGTCCAAAGTGTGGTATGAAGCTAATTAAGGAGAAGCCCAAAGCTGCAATGCCCCAAAAGCAGGATGAAATGCAAATGCCCATGAAAGACACAATAAAAAAAATGGGTAACATGGAGAATAAGGCTATGGAAAATATGGATATGCCCAAAGCAAATATTGGCAATATTAAAACAATTGTAAACCCTACACCTCCAAGAACAGTACGTTACGATCTATATATTGCAGATACGATGGTAACATTTGGTAAAAAAACAAAAAGAGCCATTGCAGTAAACGGGCAAATACCTATGCCTACTCTCACGTTTACGGAAGGAGATACAGCTGAAATTTATGTACATAATGATTTGAATGAAGAAACATCTTTGCATTGGCATGGATTATTCCTACCCAATCAATATGATGGTGTACCTAACCTTACGCAAATGCCCATCAAGCCACATACAACACATTTGTATAAGTTTCCCATTATCCAACACGGTACACATTGGTATCACAGCCACACCGGATTGCAGGAGCAGATTGGTATGTACGGCATGTTTATCATGAATAAAAGGGAAGAGTTGGCCATACCCACCATTCCGCTGATACTAAGTGAATGGATAGATATGAATCCTAAAGAAGTACACCGAAGTTTACATGCAGCCACTGATTGGTTTGCCGTACAAAAAGGAAGCACCCAAAGTTATGCAGAGGCTATAAAGCAAGGCCATTTTAAAACCAAAGTTACCAATGAATGGAAAAGGATGAACGCCATGGACCTGACGGATGTGTATTATGATAATTTTTTGGTGAATGGTAAAAATCAAAATGAACAACCTCAGTTTAAAGCCGGCGATAAAGTAAGGTTACGCATTGCAAACGGCGGTGCCTCCGATTATTTTTGGCTCTCCTATGCAGGGGGTAAAATAATCGTTGTAGCCACGGACGGAAATGATGTGGAACCGGTGGAAGTTGACAGGCTTATTGTTGCGGTTTCCGAAACCTACGATGTAATAGTAACCATACCGGAAAATAAAAGCTATGAATTTTTAGTAACGCCGGAAGACCGGACCAAACATGCTTCCTTATGGTTGGGCAGTGGCGAAAAAGTAGCGGCAACAAAAATGAAACGGCCAAAGTATTTCGCCGGTATGAAGATGATGAACAGCATGATGGACATGAAAGGCAATATGATTGAAATGGAAGGAATGAAAATGGAAAACCAGGTTATGGATATGAATACGGTAATGTATCCCGAAATAACCGGTGATGAAAACCCAAAGAAAGATACCAGCCACAACATGCAAATGCCCAATAACAATAGTATGCAGGGTATGAACATGGAAGCTGAAACGGCCGATATTGTTTCGCTGAATTATACCATGCTGAAAGCACCGGAAAAAACAACTTTGCCCGAAGGCCCTTTGAAAGTGTTGAAATTTGATCTTACCGGAAATATGAACCGTTATGTATGGACACTGGATAACCAGACTGTATCTGAAAGTGATAAGATCCTGATTAAAAAAGGAGAAAACGTTCGCATCATTTTATACAATAACAGCATGATGCGCCACCCTATGCACCTGCACGGCCACGACTTTAGATTACTCAATGGCCAGGGAGAATACGCCCCCTTGAAAAACATTATCGACATTATGCCAATGGAAAGAGATACCATTGAATTTTATGCAAATGTGTATGGGGATTGGTTTTTTCACTGTCACATTTTATACCACATGATGAGCGGCATGGGCCGGGTATTTACTTATGAAAATCAGCCTGCAAATCCGGAAATACCAAACGCCAAACTGGCACAGCGAAAACTATTTGCTGATGACAGGCAGTTTCACTTAATGGGAAGAATTGGCGTAGAAAGCAACGGCAGCGATGGCGAAGCTATGGTAGCAAATACAAGGTGGAAAATCAGTACCCTTTGGCATTTAGGTTATCACGATATGCATGGTTACGAAAGTGAAACTATGATAGGTCGTTATATAGGTCGTATGCAATGGTTATACCCGTATGTGGGTTTCGACTATCATTATAAAATGGAAGGAGGCCCAAAAAATATTTTTGGTGGCGAAGAAAAAAACTGGTTTGGCCAGGCAAGCAATAAAAACAACCGTAAAACAATTGTAGCCGGCGTTGCTTATACATTACCTATGTTGTTTGTAGCAGATGCAAGAGTGGATGGCAATGGCAAATTCCGTTTTCAATTAGGTAGGGAAGATATACCGGTAACAAAGCGCTTGCGTTTTAGCATGATGATAAATACAGACAAAGAGTATATGGCAGGTTTCAGGTATATTGTTACAAAATATTTTTCCTTATCTTCTCACTATGATAGTGACATGGGTTTAGGTGCAGGGATAACATTTACTTATTAATCAAACATCTTTTACCAATGCCCCCAGTATAGAGTAAATAAAAAAATTGTTTTTAATTTACTAAACGATAATGTTTATTTAATCACTTAAAAACGAAATGCTATGCCAATCTAACGACCGTTCAAGGTCGCATTGCTGTAATAGTTTTTCATTTATGAGTTTACAGCAATTTCCTGAAATTGAGTTAGACAAGGAAACATTGAATACAGTAAAGCTGGTTGATGAGCTTTGGTTTCACAAAGGGCTTAATAATGTTATTACGGCTTTTGAAGTAGAAAAAATCACCAGCATTTATTCTGGAATTTTGCGTCTGACAGATTTAAGTTATTCCATTGCAGATGCCGATGAAGTGTTTTATTTAATTGTACCTGATAAACGAGGGAAAGTATATTTGCCTGTAATTATCTCGCCCGGCGATAAAACAAAATAATGTAGTTATAAAGTACATCCTGTTTTCCGAATTACGCAGCAATTGCGATGCCTTGTATAAATTTGGTGAAACCAATCTTATTATGGAGAAAATTGCAAAAGTGGTGTAATAATAAAGCTCCGTATTATAAGAAATAACCATTCGCTCTGACTAAGTATTTAATTCTTCACTTTTCCGCCTACAGGAAAAGTAACACCCAAACTCAATATCATTTCGTATGTACCAAAAGCATGTTTGGCTGTGCCCTCATAAATTTTTAAGTTTGAATACCGGGCATAATCAATTTTGTTTGAATACTCCAGAAACGCATAATTAAAAAACGTAGCCCTAACTGCCGCTTCAACACCAATATTCCATCCTCCAAGCTGAAAACCTGGTTTGTTTGCGTTTCCAAAAAACTTATTTTCTACATGCGGTATCACCGGGCCGATACCGGCTTTGCTAAAAAGATCAATTTTTATTTTTTCATTTTTGGGTTTATATAAATGCCAACGTTTTACAATATTAAATAGCAGAAAATTAGCACCATTATTCAAATAATAAAAAAAATCTGGCTGACTAAAATTAACAACAGTATCAACCGGCTTATAATTAATTGTTCCCTTAACACGGGCAGCCTGATCAGCAAAAATAAATTTTGTATGGTCAAAATTAATTTCAATAGCTATACCCTTTTCTTTATTTATAAACAGGCCCAGGCGGTAATTGTATTGTGGTATAGTAAGGGCTTTAGTAAATAAACCTTCATCCCATCCCGGACGGTCATGCCCCTTTATACTTACAAAACTGTATTTATTGCCCAGCGATGGCTGATCAATTTTTACTGTGCTACGGGTGTACCATTCTTTATTATAACCCCACGAAAAATAAAATTCTTTTTTTCTACCTGACTTTTTATTTTGAGCGTTAGCAGAAAATACAGTTGTAATAAGTAATAAAAATAAGGGTGCAATAAGGATAAGTTTTCCGGAGTTCATTTTTTTGTAAATCATCGAGTCCAAAACTAAGACATCTACCCTATTTTATAAAATAATAAAAGGGTACATTTCAATTTGTCGCAGCGGATGGCAGGGTTACCAACCATGTGGCATTGGGGCTACTACGATATGCACGGCTATGAAAGTGAAACCATGACAGGACGGTACTTAGGCCGTATGCAATGGTGGTATCCGTATGTAGGTTTCGATTATCATTATAAAAAAGAAGGGGGGCAAAAATATTTTCGGCAGCGAAGCAAAAAATTGGTTTGGGCAAACAAGTAATAAAAACAATCGCAATACAGTTGTAGCAGGTATCGCTTACACTTTGCCAATGTTGTTTGTTGCAGACGCAAGAGTTGATGGCGATGGAAAAATTCGTTTTCAATTAGGCAGGGATGATATACCAGTTACAAAAAGATTAAGAGTAAGCACAATGATAAACACCGACAAAGAATATATGTTAGGCTTGCGGTACATAGCCACCAAATACATTTCAATATCTGCCCATGAAGATAGCGATATGTGGGTGGGTGCAGGGGTTACGATTACCTATTAAACCATACGCAGCCGGGTCTAATTCTTAACCTGGCTACATTTTTTGCAACAACATTGTTATTTTTTACAGCTTTGTATTACTGATTTGCAACATAATCCCCTATTTTTGCAACACATGAAATTTTTATTCTTCATATTAGGTTCCTTAATGCTCTACATGTCCTGCCTCCCTTGTGGCGACAGTAGGGATTGTAATGTGAGATCTGCAGTGAATATTTCAAAGGCCGGCAATCATCAAAACCATGGCCACCAATCAGAAACTTGTACACCGTTTTGCACTTGTTCCTGTTGTACTGCTTCAGCATTTTATACTCCTTTCATAAAATACCAGGTTTCTAAAGTAGTTTTTCAATCAGAAAAATATCCTCTCTATAACGTAGCCTTTAATGCCGAAGCACATTATGCTATCTGGCAGCCTCCCCAATTATCTTAATTACTTCCTTACCCAAATCTGCTGCATAGCCAATATTGGCATGTGAGTCAATGTCTATCATTTATTTCCATTTTAAAAATGGCAACAAAAAGAAGCCTGAAAAGCAAAAAAAGAAAATTGCTTCGGAGAATCAAAACAATTTTAATCATCTTGGGTTGTACTATCCTTTTACTGGCAATTGCCAAAAAGATAATTCATGTGTACGGCCATTTAGCCAAATAGAAATTAAACATGCTTAATAAAATTATAGATTTTAGTATAAAAAATAAACTCATCATTGCGTTGATGACTTTCATACTAATTATTTGGGGTGGGTGGAGTGCCACCAAATTGCCTATTGATGCTGTACCGGATATTACCAATAACCAGGTACAGATTATCACGCTTTGCCCAACTTTGGCGGGACAGGAAGTAGAGCAACTGGTAACCTTTCCCATTGAACAAGGTTTGGCCAATTTGCCTGGCTTAGAGGAAGTGCGTAGCATTTCCAGGTTTGGCCTTTCTGTAATTACAGTTGTTTTTGACGATGATGTAAATATTTATTTTGCACGGCAAATTGTAGGTGAACGCCTTAAAGAAGCTGCCGACAATATTCCGGATGGGATTGGTACTCCTGAACTTGCACCTGTAAGCACAGGTTTGGGCGAAATTTACCAATACATTTTACATCCTAAAAAAGGCAGCGAAAACAAATATTCTGCTATGGAACTGCGTACCATGCAGGACTGGATCGTAGCAAGGCAGTTGAACGGTACTCCTGGCATAGCCGAAATAAACAGCTTTGGCGGCAAACTGAAACAATATGAAGTTGCTATTAATCCCAGCCGCTTAAAGGCGATGGGCATAACTGTTCCTGACATATTTAATGCGTTGGAAAAAAATAACCAAAATACAGGCGGCGCTTACATTGATAAAAAGCCAAACGCTTATTTTATACGTGGTGTGGGCTTGGTCACTTCTTTAGAAGATGTAGGGAATATTGTAGTAAAAAGCAATGCTAATTCGGTACCCATTTTTGTAAAAGATGTTGCCAATGTGCAGTTTGGTAATGCAGTGCGTTATGGTGCATTAACATACAATGGAGAATTAGATGCTGTGGGGGGGATAGTGCTTATGCTGAAAGGCGCAAACAGCAATGAAGTAGTGCAAAGGGTGAAAGCTAAAATACCCACCATTCAAAAATCATTACCGGATGATGTAGTTATTGAGGCTTTTATTGACAGAAGTAATTTTGTGAACCGGGCAATCTCTACGGTAGAAAAAAATCTTACCGAAGGTGCCTTGATTGTAATTTTTGTATTGGTGCTGTTCCTCGGTAATTTCAGAGCAGGCCTTATTGTTGCATCTGCTATACCACTATCCATGCTTTTTGCATTGGGTTTAATGAATGTGTTCGGCGTTAGTGCCAACCTGATGAGCCTCGGGGCAATTGATTTTGGGCTTATTGTGGATGGTGCGGTAATTATAGTTGAAGCATCACTTTACTTTTTGGAACACCAGAAAAATAAAGTAAAACTTACCCAGGGCGAAATGGATGTGGCGGTAGGTAATAGTGCCAAAAAATTGATGAACAGTGCCGCCTTTGGGCAGATCATCATCATGATAGTTTATTTCCCGATACTTTCCCTGGTAGGTATAGAAGGCAAGATGTTTGGCCCCATGGCAAAAACAGTGTCTTTTGCCATCATAGGTGCCATGTTACTTTCTCTTACTTATATTCCTATGATGAGCGCTTTATTTTTACCGAAAAATATAAGCCATAAAAAAACATTCTCTGACAAGATGATGGATTTTATTTATAAAATCTACAATCCTTTACTACGAAAAGTAATAAAAATAAAATACCTTATAGTAGCCATTACCTTAGCTATTTTAGGGATTACCTTTTTTATATTTAGCCGAATGGGTGGCGAATTTATACCCAGCTTGGCAGAAGGCGATTTTGCCTTTGAATTTAAAATGCCCCTGGAAACTTCTCTGTCTCAAAGTATTGAAACATCTATGCAGGCATCTAAAATTGCAAAACAGTTTGATGAAGTAAAACTTGTAGTAGGTAAAACGGGTGCAGGAGAAGTACCCACAGATCCAATGCCGCCGGGAGCTACTGATTTAATGGTTATTTTAAAAGACCAGAAAGAATGGAAATCGGGTAAAACCTTTGAAGAACTTGGTGAAGAAATAGAAGACGCACTGAAAGTAATACCGGGCGTGTTTATCGAAAGAAGTATGCCCATCCAAATGCGTTTCAATGAATTGATGACTGGCATAAAGCAAGATGTAGCAATAAAAATATTTGGCGAAAATCTGGATAGTCTTGCAGCTTATGCCAATAAAGTACAGGCTGTTATCCAAAATGTAAAAGGGGTTTCCGGTCCTCAGGTAGAGCAGGTAGAAGGACTGCCTCAGATAAATATTGAATATGACCGGCAACGCATGGCAAACTATGGCCTTAATGTAGAAGACGTAAACAGCATTGTAAGTACCGCTTTTGCGGGAAGAACCGCAGGTGCCGTATATGAGAATGAACGTAAGTTTGCCCTTGTAGTGCGGCTCGATAGTGCTTACAGAAGCAGCATAGATGATGTAAATAATTTATTGGTGCCAATGCCGTCAGGCAACCAGATACCATTGTCGCAGGTGGCAAAAATTGATTATAAATTAGGGCCGGCACAAATAAGCCGTGAAGTGGGTAAACGCCGCATTGTAATAGGTTTCAATATTGATGGTAGGGATGTACAAAGTGTTGTAAAGGAAATACAAGGTAAATTGGCTACCAGCATAAAGCTACCTTCAGGGTATTATTTTACCTATGGCGGTACTTTTGAAAATTTAGAAAAGGCCTCCAAACGCTTAATGATAGCAGTGCCACTATCACTATTATTAATTTTTGTTCTTCTTTACTTCACATTTAGTTCTATCAAACAGGCGAGCCTTATTTTTACTGCTATTCCAATGAGTGCTATAGGCGGGGTATTTGCCTTGCTTTTACGTGGTATGCCCTTCAGTATTTCTGCAGGTATTGGTTTCATTGCACTATTTGGAGTTGCTGTGCTCAATGGAATTGTACTCATAGGCACCTTTAATCAATTGGCAAAAGAAGGGTGGACAGATGTAGTAAAAAGAGTTATAGAGGGCACAAAAATCAGGCTGCGACCTGTACTTATGACTGCAACAGTGGCCTCGTTGGGCTTTTTACCAATGGCCATAAGCCATAGCGCAGGGGCAGAAGTTCAAAAGCCATTGGCAACGGTTGTAATAGGCGGATTACTTTCTGCCACCTTTTTAACGCTCTTCGTATTACCCTTACTCTACATAATTTTCAACACAAAATTCACTTTTAAAAGAAAATCAAAAATGAAACCGGTTACCACAACAATTGCAATTATTGTGATGCTATTTTCTTTCCAAAATTTATCTGCACAAACAGCCACAGGAATTACTGTTGACGAGGCAGTGAATATTGCACTAAAAAATAATTTGGAAATGAAAGCGGAAGGATTGCAAATTCAATCGGCACAAAGCCTGAAAAGAACAGCCAATGAACTGCCCAAAACAGATGTTAATTTTCAACTTGGGCAATATAACAGTATTAAGTTCGATAACGCTGTACAATTGTCGCAAACCATTCCGTATCCTACCCTGTTTGGTGCAAGAAAAAACCTCATTAATGCCGAAATAAAAGGAAAAGAATTAAGCCGGGAAGTTACAGCCTACGAGATAAAGTCGGAGGTAAGAAACTATTATTACCAACTCTTGTATTTGCAAACCAATAAATTAAAGTTGCAGTATTTGGACAGCCTTTATATTGATTTTGTGAATGCATCGGCAGTACGCTTTAAAGCAGGTGAAACCAGGCAATTAGAAAAAACGACGGCCGAAACAAAACGGGGTGAAATAAATTTATTGCTAAAGCAAAATGAAACCGAGATTGCCAATTCCTATGCTTCATTAAAGGCATGGATGAACAGCAATGAAGATTTCGTTATTACAGGCAATAGTGAGTCTTTTAAGCCGCTGTCAGTAAGTGTTTTGATAGACAGTTCGGTTATAGCTAACAACCCTTCTATAAAGCTTTTGTACCAGAATGCGGTTATTGCAGAGCAAAATAAAAAAGTTGAGAAAGCCCAGGGGATGCCCGATTTTAAATTGGGTTATAGCAATCAGTCATTAACAGGTTTTCAAACCGTCAATGGGCAGGATAAATATTTCGGGGCCGGTAAGCGCTATCACGTAGGCAATATTGGAATTGCCATACCGCTTACTTACGGAGCTACCAAGGCACGTATTAAATCACTGGATTACCAAAAGCAGGCATACGAGGCCACAGCTCAAAATCAGCAAAGACAAATAACGGCACAATTGCAGAATGCCTTACAGCAGTACAACCAATATTTATTGCAATACAATTATTATGTAAGCCAGGCTTTACCCAATGCAAAAGCAATAATTGATGCCGCAAAACTGGGCTTTCGTACAGGCGATATAAACTATGTGGAATATTTGTTGGCTTTGCAAACATCTACTGATATTGAACTTAACTATTTGCGTGCCATTCAGCAACTTAATCAAACCGTTATTACCATCAACTATCTTACAAACAAATAAACATTTCTGAAATGACTATCAATAAAATAAAATATTTCGTAATAGCCAGTCTTATAGTTTTTTTATCTTCTTGTGGCAGCAAATCCGCCGAGACGGAGACCAAAGCCGTAACTGAAAAAGAAGAGGCGAAAAATACAGCGCATGAAGAACCTGAACCGACGGTTGCCGCACTTACTGATGAACAAATAAAAGCCGTAGGCATACAATTGGGAATTGTAGAGCAGAAAGAATTAACCGCTACGCTAAAAGTTAACGGAGCTTTACGTGTACCCAATAATTATAAGGCAAATGCCACCTCTTTATATGGTGGCGTTATCAAATCTATTAATGTACAATTGGGCGACCATGTAGGTAAAGGGCAGGTAATTGCAACTATTGCCAACCCACAATTTATACAACTGCAGGAAGAATATTTAGGAACTGCAAGTAAAATTGCTTTTGCAGAACAGGAGTTAACAAGGCAAAAAGAGCTGAATGCCGGTAATGCCGGTGCGTTAAAAAATCTGCAAAGCGCCACTGCCGATTTAAATTCTTTGCGTATCCGCAGGGCGTCTCTTCAGGAACAGATACAGCTAATGGGTATTAACCCTGCAAGCGTAAGCAATAGCAATTTGCGTTCTGCATTGGTGGTTACAAGTCCTATCAGTGGCATCATCAGCAATGTAATGGCAAAAATAGGCAGCTATGTAGATGTGTCATCGCCGGTTGCCGAGATAGTAGATAACGGGCAACTGCATTTGGATTTAAACGTGTTTGAAAAAGATTTACCGATGCTAAAAGTTGGTCAAACTATACATTTCCGTATTACAAACAATGCAGGTGAGGATTATAATGCCAAAGTATATTCAGTAGGCGCATCATTTGAAAATGACAGTAAGTCTATTCCTGTTCATGCAACAGTACAAGGCAATAAAACCGGTTTAATTGATGGGATGAATATTACTGCTATTGTAAGTCTCAATGACGTTACCATGCCTGCAGTGCCTAACGATGCCATTGTAAGCAGCATGGGCAAAGATTTTATTTTTATCGTAACCGATAAAAAGCCCCATGAAGAAGAATCTGAAGAAGGTGAAAAGAAAACTGTAGATAGTGCTAAAAACGAAGAACCAAAAACTACCAATTTTGAAAAGGTGGAAGTAATAAAAGGGGTTTCTAATTTAGGTTATACGGCTATAACTTTTGTAAATGATATTCCTGCCAATGCAAAAATTGTTACCAAGGGTAGTTTTTTTATCAATGCAAAACTTACAAATAAAGGAGAAGAATAGTTTAATATTAAATGCAACAGGATGATAAAAGAAATCCATAGTATGTTGTTATTCGTTTTGTTAGCCCCTAACCTGCATGGTCAAAAAGGGGAGAAGGTGGTAAAACTGTTTAAAACCGCAACCGAGTTTAGTGAAGCCAGGCCTTCTCTGCTGGTTGACTGTAATTCTAAAAACAAGATACTACTGAATGGTTTTTTTAATAAGAATTATATCACCGTAAAAGAAGGAGATAGTACTTATAATATTTTTAAGAATAAGGTATATGGATATCAAACATGTAATAAACAGGTATTCCGTTTTTTAAATAAAAAAGAGCTGTTGCTGCTAAATGGGTCTGACGAAATTTTGCTGTACCGGCACCAGGTTCCAAAACCACCAACCGGGCGCACCAATGTAACCAACTATTATTTTAGTATTGGTGCAGAAGGCAAAGTTGAGAGTTTAACATTCAAAAATATGAAAAGCACATTTAAGCATAACACGGCTTTTCTGGATTTGATTGATCGCACTTTTAAGTACAATACAGATCTGGCAAAGTATGATGATGTACATAAAATATATATTATCAATCTGCTTTTGAAAAATAGCAGAAACTAGAGAAAGAACACATGATTACATGGGTCGGAACCCTGCTTTGTTTGTCCCGTTTTAAAACCAGGAAAAACCTTAAGTGGCAGGGTTTCCGTACCCACCAAACAGAATATTGTAGGTAACTAAAAAAACATCTTTATGCATAAAATATTATCTCTGTATGTAATCATAGTTATAAGTATTAGCAGTGGATGTACAAATGCCGTCGATAATAAAACGCAGGAAATTCAACAGCAAAGACATGATTCCACTCCTGTTAAAAAAAAGGGCATGGATACCCTTGGAATGAAAATGGGCGGTAATGAACTTAATTCAAAGAAAAAATAATTCATCATTTAAAACTAAAATTTATGAAACAGTTATTTGCATTCCTTGTGATGCTGTTATCAGCATCCATGCTACAGGCACAGGATATTATAACCTTCCATAGTGGCCAAAACATCAATGGTAAAGTTGCCGAAGTAGGCGTTAATGAGATCAGGTATTATAAATCCGATAACCCGGATGGTCCTGTGTATGTCACAAGCAAAGCAGAAGTCACGCAAATCCTGTATGCTAATGGTACAAAAGACTTTTTTAACACGCAACCTTCACAGTATCCTGCACAACCAGGAACATATAACAGGCAAAACAGCAGAAATAATTACCGGCCCTATGTGTATCCCGTAATTATACCTCATATTGATCTGGGCCATCATGGAATTTTCGGAGGCCACCATGGAGGAGGCCATCATGGCAGGCATCACTAAATTATCTAAAAATATACCATTATGAAATGGACAGGCAGAAGAGAAAGCTCTAACGTAGATGACCGTCGTAGTTTATCTGGCGGACGTATTGCAACAGGCGGCGGCATTGCAGGCGTTGTAATTTATTTGCTCTATACCTTATTAAGCGGCAATAATGTGGACCCTTCGCAAATTCAACAGCAACTTAACCAACAGCAAAACCAAACATCACAAATGACGCCTGAAGAGCAGGCAGCAGATGAGGAAAGGGCAAAGTTTGTAAAAGTGGTGCTGGCAGAAACAGAAGATGTATGGAATAAAATATTTTCCGAAAATGGCCAGCAATATTCAGAACCTACATTAGTATTGTTCAGGGACGCTGTAGAATCTGGTTGTGGTAATGCCAGCGCCGCATCAGGGCCATTCTACTGTCCCGGCGATAATAAATTGTATATAGACCTTTCTTTTTACCAGGATTTGCAATACAAGTTGAATGCCCCTGGCGATTTTCCAATGGCTTATGTGGTAGCGCATGAAGTTGGCCATCACATACAAAAGCTGATGGGCACGGCGGATAAAGTGGACCGGCTACGTCAGCAGCTAAGTGAAACCGAATTCAACAAATACTCTGTAATGATGGAGTTGCAGGCAGACTTTTATGCAGGTGTTTGGGCTAACCATACCCAGAAAATGAAAAATATACTGGATGCCAATGATATTGATGAAGCCTTAACTGCAGCCAGCGCAATTGGAGATGACAGGTTGCAGAAACAGGCATCAGGCCGTGTGGTCCCAGATGCATTCACCCATGGAACATCTGCACAACGGGTATATTGGTTTAAGAAGGGATACGAAACCGGGGATTTAAAACAGGGAGATACTTTTAATGCAAAGGGATTGTAAGATCTATATATGGCGAATCATTACCTCTTAAGCCGGAAAGTATTGCTGACACTTTAGAGAGTATAAACATTATTTGATGACAGTAATATTTTCAATTTTTTATTATGCTACAGCTTTTAGATTTAACGCAAAATAATATCATTGCAACAAGGGCAAACGACGTATTGGCAAAAAATGATTACGAAAAAATTCAACCTTTGATCTATAATATTATCAGTGCCCGTAAAAAAGTAAAGTGGTATTTTGAAATGGAAGATTGTATAACCAAAGGATTAAGAACTTTTTTGAAAGATGCCGCTACCGGCCTTAATTCCCGGGATATACATTTTACAGATGTGGATGGTATTGAGAAGATTGCCCTGGTGGGAACAGAGAAATGGGTAAAATATATGTATTCAATAATGAAGCCTTTCACAAAAGCAACAATAGTTTATTTTGACTTGTTTGATAAAGAAAAAGCGGTTGCCTGGATTATGAATCAAGAAGAAGACTGAATCTTTTATAGTTTAGACTTTATCGGATTCAGTTATATCTAAATGAAAAAATAAATTCTGAAAAACCAGGATTACTTGTGAAACCAATTATAATTTCTTTTATCCTGAATGAGAAACCAACGAATTTAAAACGAGTACGAACACAGAAAAAAGAGAAACCACTGCCATTAGCTTTGGCAGTGGTTCTATGAATTTTATTGCCACAATCTATTTTTTTAAAAATAGCAATTTAAAATATTATAAACTATGTCAATTTCAATATCAAAATTAAAATATGATTTTCCAGCAGGGGTAGTGGTATTTCTGGTGGCGCTCCCTTTATGTTTGGGAATAGCGTTGGCGTCAGGGGCACCTTTGTTATCGGGAATTATTTCCGGCGTTATTGGTGGTATAGTTGTTGGGTTCTTAAGTGGGTCGCAAACCAGTGTAAGCGGCCCTGCTGCCGGTCTTGCTGCTGTAGTGTTAGCTTCAATAACAAAGCTGGGTGGGTTTGAGGTATTTTCGGCGGCATTGTTCATAGCTGGTTTTTTGCAATTGGCAATTGGCCTGTTAAAGGGAGGCTTTATTGCCAACTATATCCCATCAAATGTAATTAAAGGATTGCTGGCCGCCATTGGTATACTGCTTATTTTGAAGCAAATACCACAGGCATTTGGATATGATAACACTCACCAGGATGATTTTTCTTTTATTCAATCAAATGGAGAAAACACGTTTTCTCATCTATTCAATACTTTTTTTCATAGTACTCCCGGTGTGTTTATTGTAAGTTTAATCTCTATTATTGTTTTGGTATTTTGGGATAAAACACCGCTAAAAAAACTGAAATTTTTTCCCGCTTCCCTATTTGTTGTACTTCTTGGTATAGGAATAAATGAAATATTCCGAAACTTTATTCCTGTATTATTCATCCAGCCGGTACATCTTGTTAATCTTCCGGCCACCAGTATATCCGATTTAGCTTCCTTTATACAATTTCCTGCTTTAAGTGCCTTTGCAAATTATAATGTGTGGTTAACAGCTTTAACCCTTGCTATTGTTGCCTCACTTGAAACATTGTTAAATTTAGAAGCGGTAGATAATATTGACCCACACAAGAGAGAATCACCACCAAACCGGGAACTGGTAGCCCAGGGTGCAGGTAATATAATAGCCGGCCTTATTGGCGGCCTGCCGGTAACTTCTGTAATTGTTCGCAGTTCAGTTAATATTAATGCTGGTACACAATCAAAAATGTCTGCCATCATTCACGGCATTTTTTTGCTGCTTGCTATTTTGTTATTAAGCCCTTTAATAAATTTAATTCCCTTCGCTTCTTTGGCAGCAATATTAATTGTAACGGGTTATAAGTTGGCTAAAATTTCCATCTTTAAAGAAATGTTTGCCAAAGGCTGGAACCAGTTTATACCATTTGTGGTAACAATACTGGCTATTATATTTACCGACTTGTTGATAGGTATTTTGATAGGATTGGCTGTTAGTTTATTTTACTTATTGAAAAGCAACTATAAAAACCCATTCACAATTGAAAAAGACATCGTGCATAGTGGCGAAGTAATGCGGATAGAATTACCTAACCAGGTATCTTTTTTAAACAAGGCAAGTATAAAGAATACCCTTTGGTCTGTGCCTGCAAATGCAAGTGTAATTATTGATGCAAGCTATGCTGATTTTATTGATAACGATGTACTGGAGCTTTTTGTAGATTTTAAAAATGTAATTGCTCCGGAAAGGAATATTAAACTTAATATCATTGGGGTTAAAGAGCATTACCAATTATCCGACCACGTCCAATTTGTAAATGTACTGGACAGAGAAGCGCAGAAACAATTAAAACCGGCCCAGATAGTTGATTTATTAAAAAAAGGCAATGAACGTTTCATTCAGGGCAAATGGAATGAAAAATATTTCCGTCACCAGGTTAATGCTACTTCATCGGGGCAGTTTCCTATGGCTGTAATCATAGGTTGTATTGATTCCAGAACTTCTCCCGAGTTGATTTTTGATGCCGGATTGGGCGATATTATCTCCGTGAGGATTGCAGGCAATATTATTACTGAAGAAATTATCGGAAGCCTTGAATTGGCAATTAAAGAAATTGGCGTAAAGCTCATTGTTGTTAAAGGTCATTCCAGGTGTGGCGCTATTGGTGTAGCAGTAGATACAATAAAAAAAGGAGAAACTGATGTGATTACCCAAAAAATAAAACCAGCGGTAGATATGGCAATGCTTGTAGCGCCTTCCTTGCAAACCCAAACCGAGTTGCAGGAAACAGTATGCAAACTCAATATCGAAAATTCAGTCAATGCTATACTTAAAAACAGTAGTTATATAAAAGATATGGTACAAACCGGAGTTGTAGGCATAGTGTCGGCATATTACGACACAGCTTCCGGGGAAGTAATTTTTAATCAATAATTGATTAAATACAAAAGGTAATAATTAAAATAAATGAAAAATCTTATTGATATTAATGTAGAACTAATCATTGCATCCAAACTTATTGTCTCTTTTTTATTAGGGGCATTTATTGGCTTCGATAGGGAGCGGCATGGTGCCGCTGCCGGTATAAGAACTTATGCAGCGGTTTGCATTGGCGCAACATTGTTTACAGCTATTGCTGGTCATATTGTTGGCGATACTGGCGCTGCTTCAAGGGTTGTCGCTAATATTATTACAGGTGTAGGTTTTTTAGGCGCAGGCATTATTTACCGTAACAGCAGTGCCGGCACTTCGCATGGCTTAACTACAGCGGCTACGGTTTGGTGTACGGCAGCAGTAGGTGTAGCTGTGGGATTAAATATGTTCATCATTGCTGTGGTTGCTTCAGTATCATTATATTTTTTGCTTTCATTACATCATCAAAAATGGTATGTAAAGTGGAAGAAGAAAATGCTGGATATCCATCACAATGACAGTGATGAGGAGAATGAGTAAACCTTTAAAAAAAGCAATAGAATTTTATGGAATCAACAAAACTCACTTCAGCCGGAGCAAAACACAATAAATCATTAAAGATTGTATTCGCAATTACTGCATCGTATTTAATTATCGAAGTAATAGTTGGCTTTATGTCTAACAGCCTTGCTTTGCTTTCTGATGCTGCACACATGCTTACCGATGTGGGCGGGCAGGCATTAGCCCTGTTTGCTATCTGGATGTCATCAAAGCCACGTAACAATAAAAAAACGTACGGCTATTACAGAACAGAAATATTTTCTGCATTGATTAATGCCATCGTGCTGCTGTTTATTTCGGTGTATATTTTATATGAAGCATGGCAGCGCTTTAAAGAACCACCGGCAGTAGCAGGCATACCTATGCTGATTGTTGCAGTTTGTGGATTAATTATTAACCTGGTGGCAATGAAAATATTAAAAGCTGGCTCCGAAGAAAGCATCAATATTAAAGGAGCTTTTTTGGAAGTGGTAAGCGATATGCTGAGTTCGGTAGCTGTTATCATAGCCGGTATTATTATTCTTGCCACCGGCTGGCTCTATATCGACCCCATTATGAGTGCATTGATTGGATTGTTTATTTTGCCAAGAACATATAACCTGTTAAAAGAGTCGGTAGATATATTACTGGAAGGCGTTCCCAAAAGTGTGGACTATGCAGCAGTAGAAAAGTTTATTGTGGAAAAGCCAGGTGTGTTGTCGGTTCACGACCTGCATATCTGGACTCTGACTTCAGGTATCAATGCACTAAGCTGCCACATAATAATGAGTGAAGAAACAATTCTTTTAGAAATAAATGACATAACAGCTTCCATTAAAAAAGAACTGGTTACTACATTTAAGATAACACACACAACTATTGAAGTGCATTTAGAAAAGGAAGGTTATTTGCCAAACATTGTATAGGGAAATAAATTTCAGGAATATGAAACGACAAACAAAAGGCATTTTGCAAAATACCAGCGGATTAAAGAAATTAGTATTTTCTATTTCTCTTTCAGTTGTTGTTTATATTATCCTGTTACTTTTTAAAGTTGATTTGCAGAGCAGGATAATATTAGGTTGGGATACATTTTGCCTTTCGCTTATTGTTCTAAGCTGGATATTATTTTTTTCTACAACTAACGATGAATTGTGTGCAGTTGTAGAAAAACAGGATGACGGGCTTAAAGTAATATTTATGATTGTGCTGGTGGCAGTTTGTTTTAGTTTGTTTGGTACGTTACTGCTTTTAAACAGTAAGGGTGAATCAACTTTTAATAAGGTATTCCATACCATTGTTTCGCTATCACCAGTTTTGCTTTCGTGGCTATTATTGCATACAACTTTTGCCATCAGGTATGCACATTTGTACCACGACCATAATAAGTTGAACACAGGTAGCAACGTTGGTGGTTTAGATTTTCCAACCAAGGAGGAGCCAGACTATCTGGACTTTGCTTATTTTTCTTTTGTTATAGGCATGACGTTTCAGGTGTCGGATGTTCAGGTAAGTTCACGGGTGATCAGAAGATTTGTGCTGATGCATGGCTTAATTTCCTTTGTGTTTAATACAGTAATTGTAGCGTTAACTATTAATACAATTGCGGGCTTTAATGGCGGAACTTGATGACAGGCACGATTATTTCAGTAACATATTTTTTATCATAAAATTTAATTAAAATGGAACACGAACAAAAAGGTCACCACCATTCAGGGCACAAGCACGGAGCCTTGATTCAGCAATTATTAGATTGCGCAACCGCATGTGAAAATTGTGCTGCATCTTGTCTTGATGAAAAAGATGTAACAATGATGGCACATTGCATTGAAATTGACAGGGATTGTGCTGATTTATGCTATTTAGCGGCCAAATTGCTTACAAGGGACAGCGAGTATGCACATGAATTCTTGGCAATTTGTGAAAAAGCCTGCCGCCATTGTGCAGAGGAATGCAGAAAACATGAGCATGAACATTGTAAAAATTGTGCGGAAAAATGTACCCAATGTGCGGAAGCCTGCCATGCACATCATGGAAAGGTTGAGGTAAGCTAATTAGTTCAATGCTTTAATAAGTATGCACTTCTTTAAAGAAGCAGTGCATACTTATTTATTATCGCAACTTACTAAAGGAGTGTAGAAGTAAGAAACTACTTTTACTGATCCTAAAAAAATAAAATTATGGACGGATCAAAATTGGACAAATGGCAGAAATCTTTTGAGGCAGAAGTTAAAAGTTTACACCTTAAGTATGATGCATTTTTTTTGTCAAAAAGGCTTGAGGGTGTATACCAATTGAAAATTGAAACAACCCAGACATTTTATGGATAGATACGGAAAATATCCAAAGGGTTTTTTGACAAAAGGTTATCTGAATTGTTGCTAAAGTCTGAAGCTGTAGATTCATCGGCAAAAATTAACAACATGAAAAAAAAATATTTATATTGTTTGCTGTTTGTGCTTACAATAAGTGTAATTACAAATG
>Ga0209023_10000765_pt1 | contig 45962 bp, 53 predicted proteins | sample LakOneMetagenome_FD_187468 | JGI IMG/M metagenome (GOLD analysis project Ga0209023, IMG submission 187468) | Freshwater and sediment microbial communities from Lake Erie, Canada (SPAdes) (version 2) | ecosystem: Environmental > Aquatic > Freshwater > Lentic | place: Lake Erie, Canada...
GGGCCACGCCAGGTCGGCGTTGGTCAGCGAGCGGATGCCGCCGTCCATGTAGGCGCGGCCGTTCAGGGGCACTGCGGGCCAACTGCCGGGCACCGCGCAACTGGCCGCTACGGCATCCACGAGTTCCACGCCGCTGTGGCGGTGGAAGACGACATGCTCGCCCGTTTCGGTATCGACGGCGACCACGCGCAAGTCACAGCGCGGCCAGTGCGCCGTCGGCAGGCGCGCAGCGATGATGTCGCGCCGCGTCTTGAGCGGGACCGTTTCGGTGCGCAGCGCATACGCCCCGATTCTCCGGCGGGCCGCTCTCGCATCGCCAAAGACCTTTTGCATCAGTTCCCGGTTGCGCGCGTCCGCGTCCGCCTGCGAATATCTGCGGACCAGCTCGCGCGTTTGCGAAGCCGGCATCAACTGGGCAGCCAGCAGAATCTCCAGTCCTATCCCGGTGGCAATCTGCGCGCCCACCACCGAACCCGCCGAGGTACCGACGATTGCGTCGGCAGCGGTGATATCCACGCCGTGGCGTGCCATGCCGGCCGCGACGCCAGTAGCCCACGCGATGCCCGCGACCCCGCCCCCGCCTAAAACGATCGCGCGCTTCATATCACGCCTGACTCGACCAGCGCAGCGATGTCGTCGGGCGACATGCCCAGAATACCGCCATAGATCTCCGCATTGTGCTGGCCCAGATCGGGAGCGGGCTCGATCGGCTTCTCCTCGCTATCCGGAAACTTGGGGATAACGCCCGCCATCTTGACAGGGCCGATATGGCGGTCGGTCACCGACGCGATGGTGCCGCGCGCGCGGTAATGGGCGTCGTTCATGATGTCCTCGATGCTGAAGATGAACGAGTAGGCCAGCTTGGCCGCATCGAGCTTCGCGCAGAGTTCGTCCACCGGCTGCGCCTCGATCCACTCTGCCAGAACCGCGTTGAGTTCCGCCACATGCTGCCAGCGAAGTTCGTGCGTGGCGAAGCGCGGTTCGGTCAGCCAGTCCTCGCGCCCCATCGCCTGCGCCAGTCGCTGGAATCCCGCATCGGCCGACACGGTCAGGATCATGTAGCGGCCATCCGACGTGCGGAAGTGCTCGCCCGGGGCCGCTGCGAAATGCGTGTTGCCGCGGCGCTCGCGAATCGTGCCGAGCCGGTCGTAGGCCGGTACCAGCACCTCCGTAAACCGGATGATCGATTCGTACATGGCAAGGTCGATCTGCTGGCCCTCGCCGCCGTGCATGTCGCGGTGATAGATTGCCATCATCAGCGAGAACGCCCCAAGGATGGCCGATTGGTAATCGGCGATCGAAGTGCCGACACGTACAGGCGGGCGGTCGGGGAAACCTGTGATGCCCATCAGGCCGCCAAAGGCCATCGCGATCCGGTCATAGCCGGCGCGCTCGCGATAGGGACCGGTTTGCCCGAAGCCGGAAATGCGCAGCATGATGAGCCGCGGGTTGCGAGCCTTGAGCGCTTCCCAACCCACGCCCCATTTCTCAAGGGTGCCCGGACGGAAGTTCTCGACCACGGCATCCACGTGTTCCACTAGCCGCAAGAGCAGGTCGCGACCCTCCGGCTTGCGCAGGTCCAGCGTGATCGACTTCTTGTTGCGGTTCTCCACGCTCCAGTACAGGCATTGGCCATCGACGAAGGGACCGAGGTCACGCACGGTGTCGCCCCGGCGTGGGACTTCGACCTTGATGACTTCAGCGCCGAAGTCGCCGAACAGCGTGGCGGCAACCGGCCCGGCCACCATCGTTCCCAGGTCGAGAATGCGCAGGCCGCTCAGCATGTGCGGGCCCGATGCGGCGGCGTGGGGCCTTATCATGCCACCCTCCCGAGCGGCTGGAGGGCGGGCGCTTCGGCGCGCGCGAGGCGCAGCCGATAGTCGGCGAGTCCCGAGTTGCGGGTCATGTGCCAGTAGTCGTCGTTGCGGAACGGCGTCGGTGCCACCACGCGGCCCTGCGCATTGCGGTACCAATTCGACATGCCTTGATGGGTCCAGATCATGCGGCCATGGGCATCCTGTACGCGGGTGTTGTAGGCGTCGTGTACGTCCTGCCGTACTTCGATCTCGAAGCGACCGTCCGCGGTGTCGAGCGCGGCTTTCAGCAGCGACATCACGTACTGCACCTGGGTCTCGAGCAGCGCCACCACGCTTCCGCCGTGGCCGAGCGCCGTGTTGGGGCCGGCCAGCATGAAGAAGTTCGGGAAGCCCGGCGTTGCCACGCCCAAGTAGGCCTGCGCGCCGTGGGCGTCCCAATGCTCACGCACGTTGCGGCCCTCGCGGCCGATCAGGCGGAATGACGAAAGCAGGTTCACGGCGTCAAACCCAGTGCAGACCACGAGGATATCCGCCTGGTAGCGCGCTCCGTCGGCCGTGACCACCGCATTGCCTTCGATCCGTTCGATCCCGCTGTTCACGATGCTGACGTTCTCGCGCGTCGCCGTGCGGAACCAGCCGTTGTCCATCAGCATGCGTTTGCCGAACGGCGGGTAATCGGGCAACACGTCCTGCAGCAGCTCCTGGCGCTCGCCAAGCTCCTTCTTCACGTAGTCGACAAAGAACTCACGGTGCTTGTCGTTGCGACGGTTGATCGAGCGTTGCGGATGCGGCCAATCCGGATCGACCTGAAGCGACGCATGGATCCGGTCGTTGAAGATCCACGCCAGACGCTGCCGATACCAGGGCTGGTAGAAAGGCACTTCCCTGAGGAGAAAGCGCACCGCGTGCGGCACCGGCTTCTGGAAACGTTCGAACGGAGCGGCCCACTGCCGCGAGCGTTGGAACACGCTGACATGGGAAACCAGCGGCGCAATGGCCGGCACAATCTGCATCGCACTGGCGCCATTGCCGATCACGGCCACCCGCTTGCCACGCACATCGAGCCCTTCTGGCCAGCGGGCACTGTGAAAGCATGCCCCCTCGAACGCGTCCAGGCCGGGAATGTTCGGCATCTTCGGCACGTTAAGCAGGCCGACTGCGCTGATCACCACATTGGCCGCGATGCTTTCGCTGTTGCCCTCGGCATCCGTCACGCGCAGGGACCACAGCATCGCGCGCTCGTCATACACCGCCGATTCCACCTTGGTACGGAAGCGGATGTTGTGACGGACGCGGAAGCGATGCGAAACATCGACGAAGTACGCCTGGATTTCCTCGCGCAGCGCGAAATAGCGGCTCCAGTCGGCCTTGGCGAACGAGTAGGAGTAGATGTGATTGGGCGTATCGACGCCTGCGCCAGGGTAGCGGTTCTCATGCCACGTGCCGCCGACTTCCCCGTTTTTCTCGATCACCGTATGCGCAATGCCGGCACCCTGCAGCCGGATCGACGCGCACAGGCCCGCAACGCCGGCGCCGATTACCACCACATGAAAATCGTCGGGCACGCGATAGTCGCCTACCTGATCGATACGAAAAGCGGGATCCAGTCCCAGCCCCGCGGCGACCATGGGGCCATAAGATTCCGGCACCTCCTCGCCCACGCTGCGTCGCATCATCTCCACCAGGTCGTCGATGCCGGGGTCGGGCAGCGCGGCGGGCTGGCCAGCCTTCCAGGCATGCAACGCGTCGCGCGCGGCAGCGCGGACTTCCTGCTGGATATCGGCCGACAAGCCACCGGAATCGTGGTCGTCGATGCCCTTGATTTGGGTGCACTGGTATCGCTGGGCAAGCCAGCGCCGGTCGCCAGTCAGGTGCAGCAGTACCATCAGCAACGTCGGCACATTGGCTTCAGGGAGGGCACGGTCGAGTTCGGCAAGCCATTGGGCGTCGGAGTTTTCGAGCGTCTTTGTCATCGTCGTATAGGGGAATTCGAGCAACAGGGGGTCACGCCGCCGCCCGGCGCGGGCGGTGGATGTGGAGGGAAAACAAGGATGAACGGGGCGTTATGCGGAGACTATTTCGCGTTCATGCCCGAAGTGCGTACCACCTCGCCCCATTTGGCGTATTCGGCCGATACGGTCTTCTGCATTGCCTGCGGCGTGCTGGGCCACGGCTCGAAGGCCAGTGCATCGAGCTTCTGCTTGACCTGCGGCATCTTGAGCACCTCTTGCAACTGGCCGTTGAGCTTGTTGACCACAGCCGATGGCGTGCCCCGGGGCGCCACGAGCGCGGTCCAGCCGAGCGCTTCATAACCCGTCACGCCTGCTTCGGCCATGGTCGGCACGGTCGGTGCGATCGGCGAGCGCGTGCTGTCGAGCACCGCCAGGGCCTTGAGCTTGCCAGCCTTGATGTTCTCCTGCTGCGCGCCAAGCGTATCGACCATCAGTTGCGCACGGCCCGACATCACATCGATCGAAGCCGGCGCGCCGCCCTGATAGGAAACCGTGGTGATATCGATATTGGTCTTCGACTTGAACAACTGCAGCGCAAGCTCGAACGCCTGAGCCCCAGACGCGAACATCACCTGGCCGGGGCGGGCCCTTGCATCCCGTACCACCGCCTCGACATTGTCGTAGCCGGCAGCCGGACCAGCCAGCAATACCATCGGCGCCTTGGCCACCATGCCCAGCGGCTGGAAGTCGGTCAGCGGGTCGTACAGCTTCGTGGACTGCAGATGCGGCCCAGTGGTTAGCGTGCCACTGACCGCGAGACCCAACGTGTAGCCATCCGCCGGGGCCTTGGCCACCAGTTGCATGGCGAGCATGCCGCCCACGCCCGGACGATTCTCGGTTACGAACGATTGGCCGTTGAGCTTGGACAGTTCCTGCCCGATGATCCGGCTGATCGTGTCAGACGCGCCGCCCGGTGGGTAACCCACCAGAATCTTGACTGGCCGGGCGGGGTAGTTATCAGGTTGCGCGGTCGCGCCGAAAGGGGCCAGCAAGGCGAGGCAGGCTAGAGCGAAGCGCTGGGCGCGGGGCATGGTGTCTCCTGGTAGTTCGGTGTCGTTGTACGATCTGGACACAGTATCTTCACGCCGGTCAGCGGAGGCAAAACAGCGCATGCCGTTTCGTTCATAATGTGAACACCATCGCGCCGCGATAGCCGATATGGCAATCTGTTGCAGCATTCAGGCCTTTCCGGAGTTCATATTGTGAATGTTGAAACGCAGCGCGAAAAGCCGGCACGTATCGCCAAGGGTGCCCAGGCGGTATTTCGCGCCATCGACCTGCTCAAGCTCGTGGGGCTGAACCACGAGAAGGGCATTTCACTCGCGTCGCTAGTGGCAGCAACCGGGCTGGACCGCGCCACCACGTACCGGCTGCTGAGTTCGCTTGTGCAGAGCGGCATGGTGGCGCGGGACGAAGCCAAACTGTACCGGCTCGGGTTGGAGTCCATGCAGCTAGGCTTGGCTACCATGAGCCGCGTGCCGATCATGGAGCGCTGCCGGCCCACCATGATCCGTATCGCGCGCCGCACGGAAGACACCGTGTATCTGGTGATCCGGAATGGCGATTACGCGCACTGTGTCCACTACGAACAGGGCGCGTTCCCGATCAAGGCGCTGGTGCTTCAGGTGGGCGGCTTGCGGCTGCTTGGCGTCGGGTCGGCCGGCACGGCCCTGCTCTCAACGCTGACCGATGCGGAGCTTGAAGCCTTCCATGCACGCCATGTCGACGAACTGCCAGCCGAGCGACGATCGCTGTCTCTGCTGCGCAAGCACGTGGGCCACATCCGCCAGCGCGGCTATGCGAGCACGGACAACCTCGTGGCTGCAGGCGTCAGTGGCGTAGGCATGGCCTTTCAGGTAACGCCTGGCACCTATGCGGCGATCAGCGTCGGTGCCATCCGCTCCCGCATGGACGATGCCAGACGCCGCGAGATTGCCGCGCTGATGAAGGACGAGTTGCAGAGCGGGGGCTGGAGGATGATTGAGCGGCTGTCGCCGTTGCCCTGAGCGTGGCCCGCCGGCGTGCCGGCAGCGCGAGCGTGCGCTCCACCCACCTTTCAAACACGGTGCTCCGCAGCACACCAAAGAAGCCGCATGCAGTTCCGCCGTAGCGCCCCCAATCGACGAGTCAGGTCGGGGAGACACGCGTTGCTGGAGATCCACTTATTGTCTTGCGCATTCTTGGCGAGATCTCGGAAAAACTTGCGCAGATCGGGAACTCCTGCTGACGACTGAGTTATCGACTTCCGTTGGATAAAGGCCTTGTCTGTTCGCTCCGGGTTAGACAGAAGGGCTCTTCAGGGTCGGCTGCGGTCCTCCCCTGTACGAAGACCTAGTCTCGCCGCCAAGTTTGAAGAAGCTCACATCGGCCATCATCCTCGTGGTCTGCTCCTGCAGCGACTGGGCGGCCGCGGCCGCCTGCTCTACCAGTGCAGCGTTCTGCTGGGTGACCTCGTCCAGTTCCGTGATGGCCTCATTGATCTGTGAAATCCCCCGGCTCTGCTCCTGCGAAGCCGCGGCGATCTCGCCCATAATGTCGGTCACGCGCGCAACGGCATGTGTCACCTCGGAGATGGTTTTGCCCGCATCCGCTGCCAGCACCGAGCCCTGCTGAATCTTCTCTACCGATGCGGTTATCAGATCCTTGATCTCTTTGGCTGCACTTGATGAGCGCTGCGCAAGGCTTCGCACTTCTCCCGCAACCACCGCAAAACCGCGACCCTGCTCGCCAGCGCGCGCCGCTTCCACGGCGGCGTTCAGTGCAAGAATGTTCGTCTGGAATGCGATGCCTTCAATCATTCCGATGATGTCAGCGATCTTCGTCGAGCTCTGGCTGATCTCGCCCATGGTATTCACGACCTGACCGACCACGGTGCCGCCGCGTTGGGAAACCTCGGAAGCGTTCGTCGCCAGCCCGCTCGCCTGCTGCGCGTTGTCGGCATTCTGTTGCACGGTCGAGGTCAGTGCCTCCATGCTCAACGCGGTCTCTTGGAGCGAACTCGCCTGCCGTTCCGTACGTGACGAGAGGTCGACGTTGCCGGCCGCGATCTGGTTCGAACCAGCCGCGATATTGTTTGCAGATGAGTGCACCTCGCCGATAAGTTGTACGAGGCGCGCCTGCATCTCGCCCATAGCCGCCATCACGCTGCCTCGCGGCGCCTGCCGGACGCCTGGAATCGGACTCAGGTCGCCGCCGGCGATTCGCTGTGTGACCTCGTTCAGCGCCGCGGGTTCGGCCCCTAGGGTGCGGATCAAGTCTCGCGTGATCACGATTCCCGCAGCTACGGCGGCGAGCAGCGATGAGATACAGATCGCAATCAGCAGGTTGCGCTGCGAGGAAGAGCGCTCCTCGGCGTTCTGGACGATTTGGGCGGCGAGGCCTTCTGTGTACTGTGCGTAGTCGTTCGTTGCCTTGACCAGATCCCGCAAGATGGGCCGGCACCTGTCGTTGAGCATCGAAATCGCCTCGTCGCGCCGGTTGTTTAGGGCAGCCTCGACGATTCCCAGCGCCACTGGTCCGTACACCTGCTCGGTGCGATTAATCTGCGCCACCATGTCACGGGCCAGCAGCGCAGCGTCCGCTGCGGCTGCCATCATGTCGTTAAGCTGTTTTAGGCGGGCCTGGACATCCACGTGCGCCCTCATTACCTCAGCCTTCTCAAGTTCGATGTCGGATGCCTTCGTAACCAGCAGCAGATTGCGCGCCGCGATCGCGCGTCGGTCGACGGCAGTGCGCACCTTTGCGGCCATGTTGGCACGTGCATTGACGCCCGCCACATAGTTCGCGAAGCGGCCATTCGCATCATTCAGTGATTTCAGGGACAAGCCAGAAACCACCAACACCATTATTGCCAATAAGCCAAAGCTTGCGGCGAGCTTTGTTTTTACGGTCAATTGCTGAAAATTCATTTCCGTTGGACCCGATCGCATTTTTGGTAGTCGTTTGTTCCGGTAGGCAATGAGTAGCCCGATAGAGCGACCGCCATCCAAGCCGCAAGGACGCGGCCAGAAGGGAAGGCCGATTCGGCGCTCGCGACGGCTCTCTTCCTGACTCTATCTAGCTTGGACAACGGGCGGATCCTACAGAAACCTCATTCATTTGAAAAATGAATAGAAACTATCTTTGAGATTTCTAGAAACTATTGACCCTAACTGCACTGCTAACAAAGATTCAACTCGCCCGCACCACTGTCGAGGCGTTGAGACAAGGAAACAGTGATACGGGCGTTGTCGCGCCGTGGACTCGGCGACTGCCGCGGTCACCGTTGCAGTCTTCCCAATCTACGCATGCGTGACTACCCCCTGTCTGAGTCCGCTGGCAGCCTCCGGCGCACCGGACTCGACCTAGTCGAGAAGCACTCCTACGGGGCTCGGCATGCCAAACGATTGCGCGGGTCCCCCGGGTCAACGTCGCGCTGACGCTTGAAGAACTGAAGGAGGGGTCAACTGGATCAATATTGTCGAGAAGAGGTGCGGCAGTTTTCTGCGTGGCGACCACGCTAGGATTGTCTACCGCGCGGCCATGCGCTCGACGATGGCTTGAAAATCGACCGGGGGTGACACAGGAATCGTTTCCAGCCTAGTCTTTCGCGGAATTGTTCACCACCTATCAGGGCTTCATGGCGAAGATACGTATAGCCCGACACAGCGACGCCATGACAGTCGCGCTCAGCAGTGTGGGCGTAACAGTGCGACGAAGCATGAGCTATCAACTCTATCTGGGCGATCTTGGTATCATCCGGCTTTCGCCCAATGCCGCGATCGCCGGATTGAAGTTCTTCTTTGAAGCGACGCATCGGAGATGCCCAACAACTGGGTGATCATCTTCTCGCCGAAACCGGTGATCACGTTTTCCCTGAATGGTCATCTCACGGGTATCTCGAGGAGCACCGAAGGCTTCCCGAAATCATCGTGTTGATGTCGGGATCAAGAAGCACGACAATTCGTCGTTAATTGCCGCGATATGTCGAGTAGCCAAACGGACTGAGCAGCAATGGCACGTGATAGTGCTGATGAGTGTCTTGGACTTGGATCACGACGGGAATCTCTGGAAAGAACGTTGGCTGCTTCGTGCGGGCATAGAACTCACCTGTGCGGAATATGACCCGGTACTCGCCGGCCACCCACTGGCTCATGGCAGAAGCGGGAACGAGTGCACGTACCCGGCCCTGCTCGTCCGTTAGCGCGCTACCAATGGCCTCCCAATTGCCTGCTGCGAGCTTCCGCTCGAGATCTACGCGAATACCGGGACTGGGCTTACCTGTCTGCAAATCCAGCACATGAACGCTCAGGGGATTAGGTTCAGACGCCGAAGCGATCAAGGCAAAGACAGCCACGTACAACCCAACCAAGGTGCGAAAGAAACTTAGTAGCGACATTTTTTCTCCTGAAGTCATAAAGAGATCAACGAACATCGAACAGGGATGACGCTGCTTCTTGCGCGCAAGCGTCATCGTTCTCGGGCCCTCCTCCGCCCGCCACACCGACGGCACCGATCACGCGATCATCGTGTCGGACAGGCACGCCTCCGCCAAGCAGAAGCAACTCCGGGAGGTATTCGAGCGCGGCCGTATCAGGCCGGCTACGTGCCAGACGCCCTAGTGCCAGCGTCGATTGCTTGGTCGACAACGCCGTATAGGCTTTGCGTCGCGCAGCCTCCAAGTTGTGCGGTCCCACATCAGGGCTTCGGGATGCAAGTAAGGTTTGGCCGCTTGCGTCGACGACCGCGACTGCAACCGATCGTCCAAGACGCCCGCAGGCGGACCTGGCGAGTTGGGCGGCACGCTCCGACGCCTCCAGGTCCAATGCCGTGTCCGCAATGGCGACCTTAGCAAGCAGAACCATGAGCATCAAAGAAGAGACATGATAGAGTTTCATTCGGACACTCTACCAATTGGGCGCTATCCACGCGCTGACCAATCGATGACATCTTTGTCATCGAGCTCGCCTGGCTCCTCGGGCATGATATTGCGATTCAGACAAGGGGAACAGAGTGCGCATTCTGGTAATAGAAGACGAACCTCGCGCAGGTAACTACCTGAAGCAGGGCCTCAGCGAGGCAGGCTTCATTGTGGACCTTGCGCGCGATGGACACACAGGCCTGCATATGGCTTGCGAGCAGTTATACGAGCTGATCGTGTTGGATGTGATGCTGCCTGGCATCGATGGCTGGACAGTGCTGCGTCGATTACGTGACACCCCCGTAGGCAAACAGATCCCAGTGCTGTTTCTCAGCGCCAAAGACGCTCTCTGCGATCGGGTCCATGGGCTTGAACTTGGGGCAGACGACTATCTGGTGAAGCCATTCGCGTTTTCCGAGCTATTGGCGCGGATCCGCACACTGCTACGGCGTGGCCCACTGCGCGAAGACGATGTACTGACGCTCGATGATCTACGTCTGGATGTCCGAGCGCGCACTGTAACGCGGGCTGGTCACCGGCTTTCTCTTAGTGTCCGAGAGTTTTCCTTGCTACATCTGCTCATGCGGCGCCAGGGCGAAGTGCTCTCGCGAGGAGAAATTGCATCTCACGTTTGGGACATGAATTTTGATAGCGATACCAACGTGGTCGACGTAGCGATCAGGCGCCTGCGGATGCGCATCAATGACCCCGTTCCCGGGCGGTTGATCCATGCCGTACGTGGCATGGGCTACATATGCGAGCTACGGCAATGAGCAGACGTTGGCCACTGAGTGCACGTCTTGGCATCTCAGGAGCGCTTGTTGCCGCCGTCTCCTGTGCCTTGTTAGGTGCACACCTTTACCTTTCATTTGAGCAGCAACTACTGCGTCGTGACGACGTGCAACTGCTGGGCAAGCTACGCCAGCTTCGGCAAGTTCTCAGCCACAGCGGTACCCCTGCCCTGCTTTATACTCAGGCAGACTACTTACGTGACACGATGAGCGGGGAAAGCAACGCACTGATAGAGATCTTTGCGTCGCCAGACAAACGCGCCCAACTCTTACTGTCGATCAATCCTTCTGGTCTCCCTTTAGCAACGCATGCCCCGCTGGAGATTCAAAAAGAACCGGAACTGCGCGACATTCAACACTGGACGGTGGCACCAGGCATTCCGGCGGCGGGAATCAATGGGCTGGCACGGCTAGGCACTGAAGAGGTTGAGGTTCGCGTCGCGAGGCTCTACCCGGACCGCCAGAAACTCCTCGCAGATTATCGGTTTAGGATCGCTGCCGCCAGCTTGGGCGCCGGTGGCTTTGCCGCAGTTCTTGTGATTCTGATGATTTGGCAAGGACTCTCCCCTTTACGGCGCTTGTGCGCTCAGGCCGCGAGCATCGGACCCAGCAATCTCGGACAGCGGATGCACGAGTCAGACGTGCCACCTGAGCTTCGTTCCTTGGTGCAGGGCATCAATGGCATGCTCAGTCGTATCGAGCAGGGCTATGTCAAACTGAATCAGTTCGCCGCTGACCTGTCTCACGAGTTGCGCACGCCGTTGGCAACTATGACTGGTCAAAGCCAAGTCATACTCAGCCAGCCCCGAACAGAAGCCGAGTACGTACGGCTGCAGGAGGCACAACTCGACGAGCTAGAGCGCCTGAATCGAACGGTTGACAGTTTGCTATTCCTCGCACGCACTGAGCATGGAGTCGCTCCAAGTGAGTGGCCTCGTCAATCGCTGTCGGCAGCCGATGAAATGTCCCGACAGATTGACTATTTCACTGACCTGGCCGAGGAACAAGGTGTATTGCTAAAACAAGAAGGCGATACGCAAGTGTGGGCAGAGCCTCAGCTACTGCGGCGTGCGCTAGCCAATCTTGTGCAAAACGCAGTGCGCCATGCCAGACCAGGCAGTGAGATTATACTTCGCTCGTATGAGGACATAGCTGATGGCGTCTGCTTTACCGTGCTGGAGGTGGCAAATGATGGCGATCCTGTTCCGAGCGACGAATTACCGCGCCTATTTGATCGTTTTTACCGGGCTGATAATTCGCGGTCAGGTGTGACCGGCGGAAGTGGCCTCGGGCTGGCTATTGTGAACGCGATTGCAAAGCTGCACGGGGGAGATGCCAAGGTTCGAAATGCTGAGAACGGACAAATTGTATTTTCGATCCACCTACCAGCAATCGCTTAGCACCGGTGGAGCGATCCATTTAGAGCCCCATTTTCGGCGGCCGTCGTCGCATTGACGATATTGGAGCACATGTCCGTCTATTCCCATGAGGCTGGGGGATTGTCGTGTGAAAGTCCTGGAGCGGCCCCACGTAACTGAGGATACGAGGACTCTCTTTAAAATAAAGGATAGTCTTGTGCCTATCAGTAAGCCTAGTCATTAGGTGGAACCCATCGACATTCTGACCGAGCCGGAGCGCCGTCGTCGGCGCACGGCGCAGGAAAAGGTCGCTATCGTGCAGGAGATGCTGGCCCTTGGCGCCTCGGTGTCTGCCGTGGCCCGGCGGCATGGCGTGAATCCGAACCAGGTGTTCGGCTGGCGCAAGCAATACCAGGAAGGCAGTCTGGCAGCGGTGCAAGCTGGCGAAACTGTAGTCCCGGCATCGGAGCTGGCCGCCGCGATCAAGGAAATCAAGGAACTGCAGCGCCTGCTTGGGAAGAAGACGATGGAAGTCGATATCCTGAAGGAGGCGGTTGAGTGGGGCCGCTCAAAAAACCTGATTGCGCGCTCGCCCTTGCTGCCGGGGGACGACCATTGAAAACGGTCTGCGAAGTTCTCGGCGTAGCGCGCTCCGGTGTGGCGGTGAAACGGGTTCGTCCGTCCGATTGGCAAGATGGTCGCAGCGCTAGAGTGACTGACGACACGGAACTGGTCGAAGAAATCCAGGCCCACGTTGCGCACCTGCCAACCTACGGCTACCGGCGCATCTGGGCGCTGCTGCGCCGCACTCGCGAGCTGGTCGGCGCACCGCGCACCAACCACAAGCGCGTGTATCGGGTCATGCGCGAGCATCATTTGTTGCTGCGCCGTCCCGGCGTGCGCCGAGACACTCGGCGGCACGACGGCCGCGTGGCCGTGGAGAGGAGCAATAGCCGCTGGTGCTCCGACGGATTCGAGTTCCGGTGCGACGACGGCACGCCGCTGCGCGTGACCTTCGCACTGGATTGCTGCGACCGAGAAGCGATTAGCTGGGCGGCAACGACTGGCGGCCATAGCGGGGACGTGGTGCGCGACGTCATGCTGGCTGCCGTCGAACAGCGCTTCGGCACCACGCATGCCCCGCAGCCCATCAAATGGCTTACGGACAACAGCTCGGCCTACATCGACCACCGCACGCGCAGCTTCGCTCGCGAACTGGGCCTGGAGCCGCTGACTACGCCGGTACGTTCACCGCAGAGCAATGGCATGGCCGAATCGTTCGTGAAGACCATGAAGCACAACTACGTCGCCTATATGGACAAGCCTGACGCACCAACGGCGCTCTCGCGTCTGGCTGTTGCATTTGAGCATTACAACGAGCGTCACCCGCACAAAGCCCTGAAATACCGCCCGCCCCGCGAGTTCAGAAGGGCTGCTGCGTCATCAACCTAACGGTGTTCGAGTGTCCTAAGTTACAGGGGCAACTCCATGTTCAATGCTTATGTGCTGGTACCCACGGAGAATTACGCATCAGCAAGCTGAAATCTCGACGGATAAAGTGAGGATCTTTATAAGCTAATACATCCGCGAGGCCAGTGCCCTGAGTCGAGCGCCACCTGACCCTTGCCGGGTTCGTGGCCTTTGTCGATTCCTCCGAAGGACAGCGCCGCGCCCGCGTTGCGCGCACTTAAAGCAAGTGGGATCACGGTCAAGGTGCTGACGGGCGACAGCCCCGACATCGCCCGGCATGTCTGCCAACTCGTCGGACTGGAAAATGCGAAGCGGTTGTCCTGGGGCGCGACATCGATGACCTCGGCAGCCGATCCCTTGTAGACCTCGCGGAGCACGGGACGGTCTTTGCCAAACTGACACCAGAACACAAGGCAGCACTGGTGCGTGCCTTACGCTCGCGCGGCCATGTCGTTGGCGTACTGGGCGATGGCATCAACGACGGCCCGGCGCTCAAGTCCGCCGATGTGGGGATCTCGGTAGATACCGGAACGGATATCGCCAAGGAATCCGCCCACATCATTCTGCTCGAGAAGAGCCTGCTCGTCCTGCACGACGGCGTAATGGAAGGCCGCCGCGTGTTCGCCAACCTCGTCAAGTATCTTCGTATGGCGGCAAGCTCCAATTTTGGCAACGTATTCAGCGTGCTGGGCGCCAGTCTTTGGCTGCCATTCCTGCCCATGGCGCCCATCCAGATTCTTGCGTGCAATCTGCTGTACGACATTTCCCAAGCGAGTATTCCCACGGACAACGTCGACGACGAGGCCATCCAGGCGCCGGGATCCTGGGATATCCGGTCACTTTGGCGCTACATCGCCGTGATGGGCCCGCTTAGCTCCGTGTTCGACTATGCGACGTTTGGCGTGCTTTTCGCTGTGCGGGGTCTGTCGACAGCCGCTCAGGCAAGCATGTTTCAGTCGGCGTGGTTCGTCGAGTCCATCCTATCCCAGCTCTTGGTGATCTACGTTATCCGCACGCGTCAAGTCCCCCTTGTGGAAAGCCGTCCGAGTCTGGCCGTGATCTTGACCACTGGCATCGTGACAATTATTGCGCTGTGGCTGCCATTCTCGCCGGTAGCAACAGCTTTACGGCTTGTGACACCACCCCTGGCGTTCTGGCGATATCTTCCAGCAATTCTTTGCGCATATCTATTAAGCGCGTTCCTTGTGCGGGCGTGGCTGCACCCTGGGATGCAGACGAGGGTGCGCTTCCGCGCCCCCTTGGGGCAACCTTGTGCAACGTCAAAGTTCCGGAGCGGAGCCCGCCCACATTGAAAGCGGCGCCGTCTGAGGAATGCACGGCGCAGGATTGAATATGAAGGAGCAGACAATGAAGACGGACAGTGAACTGAAGAAGCAAATTAGCGACGAGCTCGACTGGGATCCGCGGATCGTAGCCCCCGGCATCGGTGTGGAAGTTAGTCAGGGCGTCGTGACCTTGTCAGGACATGTCAGGACCTATGTGGAGAAGATAGCCGCCGAGAAGGCAGCCGGGCGTGTGAGCGGCGTCAAGGGGGTCGTCGTCCACCTCGAGGTCCGTCCCGACGCGCAGCATGACGATGAGGACATCGTATTAGCCGCACGCAGCGCGCTGCAGTGGTACGTACATGTGCCGGGTGACCAGCTGCAAGTGGAAATTGAGAAGGGCTGGATTACCCTGCGTGGGGATGTTCAGTGGGGATTCCAGCGTAAGGCCGCAGAGAAAGCGGTGACCCATATCCGTGGTGTGGTGGGTGTCATCAACCTTATCCGCGTGGTGCCCAAGATTGTCCCGGAAGAAATCGAAGGCAAGATCGAATTGGCACTGCGTCGACATGTTGAACGCGAGGCGCATCACATCGACATCAAGGCCACCGCTGGTGTTGTTACGCTCGAAGGCACGGTCGACTCACTGGCCGAGCGCCGGGCAGCAGCAGGCGCCGCATGGTCAGCGCCTGGTGTCAGTGAGGTGATCAATAACCTCCGCGTTCGCTAGTGGTACGCCATGCGCATAAGCCCTTTAACGTTTGATGACCGCATGCGTGCCTGTGCTTATGGATTCTGGTTCGAATCCTATCTGGGCGCGCCCGAATTTCCCGCCTCCGACGGCCTCTTCCCGATGGACCCCGAACTACGGCGACGCTATATCGCGCACCAGGCACGCTGTAAGGCGCGTTGGAGCGCCAAGGCGCAAAACCTCGGCGGCACGCCCGCGAACTTCAAGCGCGCCTGCATCGCCGTCCGCGCCCCGTGGTTCGGACATGGCGATGTGCTGATGCGCGTGCGCGGCCTGGCCAGCGCCCTGTCGGACCCAGATGTGATAGCAGCGCTGAGCTTGCCGAGCCAATCCGTGGCTGGCTGCTGCATCCCTCGCGCTCGAACTGAGGAGCAATCTGCCCCATAAGATCTTGGTAGCCATTGACAATAGTGCATGTTCCTCGCGCGCGCTCGAGGAAAGCATTCGGGAGGCCGCGCTGCGCCGGTGCTGCCTCGAGATTCTGCACGTGGTCGATTACGGCTTTTTGAAGCATGATCAGCATCTGCTAGATGTCTCATCAATCCGGCGCGACCGCGCTGCCGCGGGGCATGCACTCCTGCAGACGGCGGCCACGCGCGCCAATGCCAACCAGCTCGAGCACTCGGTCCAACTGATTGACGATATGGCGACCCTTGGCGACGTGGCCGGCCGAATCTTGAAGTATGTCCGCGATACGTGCCCGGCTCTGGTCGTCGTTGGTACTCATGGCAAGACGGGACTAACACGTGCTGTGCTCGGAAGCGTTGCCGACCAGTTGGTACGCCATTCTCCGGTTCCCGTTCTCGTGGTGAGACAGGACATGCAGCCAGAGACGCTTAGACACTCCACTGTCCCAGGCGCTGAGCCAATAAGGTATTGATGATGAATAATCCGGCAGATGCGGGGTTCGAAATTTTCCGGTCGGGCTGTCGCGCCGCTCTCAGGACGGAGATCTTCGCCACGGAGCTTCTGTGCACAATCTGTGCGTCACAGAACGATGCCGCTGCCGAGGAGGCCCGCGCCAGACGTGATGCCCAACGGCGCACGGAACGCGCGGTTGACTGGCAGCGATTCCATTAGCCTTCCGTGGCAATTCATCGCCGAGCAGGTGAGGCGGAACACTGCAGCCTCAAGACATTTCAATACGCTGATGGGCAATCTGGGGAACGTCTGGCTCCAGCAATGCCACGACTGGATGACGCTATGCCTGGAGCATCAGCGCTCGGTCATGGCCAAAGGAAGTAGTCTGTCGTTGACAATCTGAGCGCACGGACATCGCGATTTCTGCTGCCACATTGTCCGGGTCCGCGACCATCCTGCATTCTCCGATGATCTCTGTCGTACCATTGCTGGCATCATGACGCTCCACGACGAAGCACATCTCTCGCGCATAGTCGATCTGGGTCATGCACGCCAGCTGACGGCGGTCCGGTGCGGCTACTCCGCACTGGAATCTCGCGTGTCGGTCGGTCTGCGTCAACTTCCTTCCGTTTCGCAGCCCTCGATATAGAGCAAAATCGCTCGAGTATCTGTCGCGACAAAAAATCGATTGCGTCTGCAACGTCCACGTCCGCACTGTCGCCTAAGGATACGAAGTGGGAAAATCCGATGTTCCGGGCGCTCGCCCAGTCGAGTACGGAGGTCGCAAAGTACGGAGGTCGCCAATGCGCCGGATTGTGTTACAAATGCCAGCTTGCCGGACATGGCGCGGCCCGGTGCAAAACTCGCGTTCAGGCTGATCCCGGGCGCGAGCAACCCAATGCAGTTCGGACCCAGGATCCGCAAACGATGCGGGTGTGCCGCGTCAAGCAAGGACTGCCGCAGGGCTTCGTGATCCGAGCCTGAGAATCCAGCGGAAAGCACAATCACCGCCCTGCAACCTGCGGCACCGAGTTCCGAGATGAGCCCCGGCACAGTATCGGCCGGCGTGCAAACCACCGCGACGTCGGGACACAGGGGCAAGTCGGCAATCCGCGCGAAGCATTTGAGGCCGCGTAGATTGTCGTATTGGGGATTTACCGCGAGGATAGCGGCGCGCAGCAAGGACTCACCGTGAGCGCGATGGCCTTGCTCGAACCTGGAGATGTCGCCGCCGCGGACGCGTTGACCTATCCGGGCTTCAAGCTGGCTGCCGAAGCCTGCCACCTCGAGCTCGTCTCGATTCCTGCTGCGGGCCGAGGCCCCGACCCCGATGTTCTGGCGCAACTCTGCAAGCGGCGCAAGGTGCGTGCGATCTACGCGATGCCGACGCTGCACAACCCGCTCGGATGGGTGATGGCCGCGCAGCGCCGGCGCGAACTGGTAGCCATTGCCAGAAAGCACGACCTGAACGTTATCGAGGACGGCGCGTACGCTTTCCTCGAGGAAGCGCCCCCGCCACCGATCGCGGCGCTGGCGCCGGAGCGCACCGTGTACGTATCGGGACTATCGAAGAGCGTAGCCACTGGATTGCGCGTGGGCATGATTCACGGTCCGCAGCAGTGGATAGAAAAGCTGGAACGCGCGATTCGCGCGACCACATGGCACACACCCGCCGTGATGACCGCCATCGCCTGTAGCTGGCTTGAAGACGGGACCGTCACTCGACTCCAAGCCCAGAAACGCATCGACGCACGGCAGCGGCAGGACATTGTTACCGAGACCCTCAGACACCTGAAACCGGTGCGCCATCCGACGTCGTATTTCGTATGGTTGTCGATGCCGGAGGAAGTACGCGCCGATGCGGTCAGCAAAGAACTGATGCGCGCGGACGTGCTGGTGTCGCCCGCTGATCCGTATGCCACGTCGAAGCATATCCCGCACGCGATACGTCTTGAGCTGGGGTCCGGCGACGTGCATACGCTCAGACAATCGCTGCAAACAGTGGCCAGAGCCGTTGCCGCTTTGGCCTACTGAATACGTATTCCAGAGCTACGCGACGAGTGAACAGGGGGGGGGCGGACAGGGTGGACATTTCAGAACGCCCTGGACAGTTGGTGTGTAGAGACCAAACCAGAATGTCCCCTTCCAGCCAGATCAGCACAGCCTAGGGTAAATACCAGTCACGCCTCGCTTGGCTAACGTCAACGTTCTCCCTATGATTTATCACATGATCACTTATCGTTCGATAATCATCAGGAGGAGGCAAGCATGGGACTCACGAAACTGGCCCACTACTCGATTCGCACCAACGACCTGGAGCGGTCTTGCGCGTTCTACGAACGGGTGCTCGGATTCCGGCGCGGCTACCGGCCGCCTTTCGATTTTCCCGGCGCGTGGCTCTACATGGGGGACGACGAACGCGATTTCGGGACGGTGCACATCATCGGCATCGACCCGAACAATCCGGCGGGGCTCGCGGCCTATCTCGGTGACAAAGCGTTGCCCGCCACCGGCACGGGAACGATAGACCACATCGCCTTCCTTGCCACCGGCGTTGCCCAGATGTGGACCACCCTTCGCATCGAAGGCATCCCCTGGCGCGACCGCACGGTGCCCAGCCTTGGGCTGCATCAGGTGTTCATCGAAGACCCCTCGGGCGTCACAGTCGAACTCAACTACCCGGCCGAGGAAGTGGCGGGCCTCACCCCACCATCGCAAGCCCAGCAGCAAGCAGGAGTGACAGCATGACCGCAGTAGCAACCTCGCAGCGCAAGGCCATCGTGATTGGCGGCTCGGTAGGTGGATTGTTCGCCGCCAACCTGTTGTCGCGCAGCGGTTGGAACGTCGAGATATTTGAGCGGACGCCCGAGGCGCTCACAGGACGTGGCGCGGGCATCGTCACGCATCCCGAACTGTTCGAAGCGTTGACGGCCGCAGGTGTGGAAGTCGACGACAGCATCGGCGTGTCCGTCAATACGCGAATCACACTGGCAAAGGATGGCAGCACCCTCTCGGAAAGGGAAATGCCGCAGACGCTGACGGGCTGGGGCAAGATGTACGAAGTTCTCGGCAAGGCATTTACCGGCACCTATCGCACTGGTGCGCATGTTACGTCCGTCGCTTCGCACGCCGACCATGCCGAGGTCACGCTCGCCGATGGTTCCACGCATCGCGCTGACATGGTGATTGCCGCCGATGGCTTCCGCTCCGGCGTGCGCGAGCAACTGCTGCCCGAAGCGCAACTCGACTATGCGGGCTACATCGCGTGGCGCGGACTCGTCAACGAAAGCAACCTCTCCCCCGCCACACATGCCGCGATCTTCGACAAGTTCGCGTTCGGCCTGCCGCCGCGGGAGCAGATTCTCGGCTATCCGGTTGCCGGCGAACACAACAGTACGACACCGGGCGAGCGCCGCTTCAATTTCGTCTGGTATCGGGCGAGTTGCGAAGACGAACTGGCCAACCTGCTGACCGATGCCAACGGCAAATGCTGGTCGAACGGCATTCCTCCCGGCCTCATCCGGCCCGATGTGATCGCCGATATGGAAAGCGCCGCCGCCGACCTGCTCGCGCCGCAGTTCGCCGAGGTCGTGACGCGCACCGCGCAGCCGCTGTTCCAACCCATCTATGACCTGACCGTATCGCGGATGTCGTTCGGCCGTGTCGCCTTGCTCGGTGATGCCGCCTTCGTGGCCCGCCCGCACTGCGGCATGGGTGTCACGAAAGCCGCTGGCGACGCTATTGCACTGGTCCGCGCACTGGAAAGCACGCAAACCATCGAAGGCGGCCTCGCAGCCTACAGCGCTGAGCGCGTTCAGGTGGGTCAGGCGATCGTGGAGCATGCGCGGCATCTCGGCGCCTATATGCAGGCGCAACTGAAGAGCGACGAGGACCGCGCAATGGCCGAGCGCTACCGAACGCCGGAAGCGGTCATGCGCGATACCGCCGTGTCGCGACGTTTTTAAGTGCGTCCGACCTTCCGATCAAAAACATACGGAGACAACATGCCTCAATCCGCCCCCCAAGCCATCTCGCCAGGCATCCACTACGGCGCTGACGAGGATGCGAACCCGCCATTCGTTCCGCATCCGATGCTTTCCCGCAGTGATTTCCAGAAGCTGCATCGCGCGCGCCGTCGTTTCTCCTGGACGCTGACCGCGATCATGCTGATTGCCTATTTCGGCTTCATCCTGACGCTGGCGTTCCGGCCCGACCTGCTCGCCATCCAGCTCGTTTCCGGTCAGCCGATGAGTGTCGGCATCCCTGTCGGCTTCGGCATGTTCGCCTTCACGTTCGCGCTGGTTGCGGTTTATGTCTATCGCACCAACACGGTCTATGACCGGATGATCGCCAACGTTCGCGACGGAGTGCCATCATGAGTCGCATCTTCTGCGCCGTCATCGCCATGGGGTTGGCGGCCCCTGCTCTCGCGGCAACGCCGGCCGTAGGCCACGGTCTCAATGTCATCGCCATTGGGATGTTCCTGGTGTTCGTCATCGCCACGCTCGGCATCACCAAATGGGCCGCGCGGCGCAACAACAGCGTGGCCGACCACTATGCCGCAGGCGGCAAGATCACCGCCATGCAGAACGGCTGGGCGATTGCGGGCGACTACATGTCCGCCGCGTCGCTGCTCGGCATCTCGGCGCTGGTGTTCACCAGCGGCTACGACGGACTGATCTACTCGATCGGCTTCCTCGCAAGCTGGCCCATCATCCTGTTCCTGATCGCGGAGCCGCTGCGTAACCTGGGACGATACACGCTGGCCGACGTGCTCTCCTATCGGTTGAAGCAACGGCCGATCCGCGCGTTCTCGGCATCCAGTTCGATCGTCATCGTGCTGCTCTATCTGGTCTCGCAGATGGTGGGCGCCGGCAAGCTTGTGGAACTGCTGTTCGGGTTCAACTACACGTCGGCGGTGGTGCTCGTTGGCGTGCTGATGGTGGTCTACGTGTTCTTTGGCGGCATGCTGGCCACCACATGGATCCAGATCATCAAGGCCGTGATGCTGCTGGCGGGTTGCGCGTTCATGGCCTTCATGGTGATGAGCCGCTTCGGCTTCAGCCTGAATAACCTGTTCGACCATGCGATCACCGCGCATGGCAAGCACGAAGCCGTCATGCGTCCCGGTGGGCTGGTCTCCGATCCGGTATCGGCGGTTTCCCTTGGCCTCGCGCTCATCTTCGGCACAGCGGGCCTGCCGCACATCCTGATGCGCTTCTTCACGGTGAACAACGTGAAGGCGGCGCGCAAGAGCGTGCTGTATGCCACCGGCATCGTCGGCACCGGCTACGCGCTGATCATCGTGATCGGATTCGGCACCATTGCGCTGGTGGCGCAGGACCCGCTCTACCACAACAGCAACGGCGCGATCATCGGAGGCATCAACATGGTGGCGGTGCATCTGGCGCATGCGGTCGGTGGCAATGTCTTCCTCGGCTTCATCTGCGCGGTGACGTTCTCCACGATCCTGGCCGTGGTGGCGGGATTGACGCTGGCGGGCTCGTCGGCCATCTCGCATGACCTCTATGCCACGGTGATCCGCAATGGGCAGGCATCGGACAAGGACGAGATGCGGGTCTCGCGCATCACCACGCTGGTGCTCGGAGTGCTGTCGATCCTGCTGGGCATCCTATTCGAGAAGCAGACCATCGCGTTCATCGTCAGCCTGACGTTCTCGATTGCCGCCAGCTCCAACTTTCCGGTACTGCTGCTTTCGATCTATTGGCGCGGCCTGACGACGCGCGGCGCCGTAGTCGGCGGCATGATGGGCCTGCTCACGGCAGTGGTGATGACCATCCTGAGCCCAACTGTCTGGGTGCAGGTACTGGGGCACGCTTCGGCCATCTATCCTTACGAGTACCCGGCGCTGTTTTCGATGCTGGTGGCGTTCATCGGCATCTATGTGTTCTCGGTGACGGACCGCTCGGCACGCGGCGTGTGGGAACGCAACGCCTACCAGAACCAGCGCGTGGATTGCGAACTGGGCATCATCGCGAAATCGGGAAGCTGAGCCGCGCTGCTGTGTTTACACGAGGGCGGCGGCCTGCAAAGGGCGGCCGCCCTGTTCCCATTTATCGGGCGATTGGTAGAATCGGCACATTACCGGACAGCAGGACCACAGAGACAGCCATGGAGTCACGCGCCACCCCCACCGAAGACGACGTCGCCGCGAAATCCACCCGACGGCTGCTGCCCGAGGAGCGCGAGCAGCAGATCGTCGAGAAAGCGATCCAGCATTTCACGCGTAACGGATTCGGCGGCAGTACGCGCGAACTGGCGCGACAGATCGGGGTCACGCAGCCCCTGCTCTACCGGTACTTCGAAAGCAAGGATGCGCTGATCGAGCGCGTCTACAACGAAGTCTTCCAGTGGCGCCCCGACTGGGAACGACAGATCGCCGATCGCTCCCAGCCGCTGCCGGAACGTCTCTACGCCTTCTATCTCGACTACTCCTCGGTGATCCTGCGCGAGGAATGGATACGGCTGTTCATCTTCGCCGGCCTGACGCACGAGGGCATCAACAACAAATATCTGGGCAAGCTGCGCACCAAGGTGTTCCTGCCGGTGCTGGCCGAAGTGCGCGAGGCATTCGGCATCGCGGCCCCCCGCAACGCAGCAGAGACCGATGCCGAGATCGAGATGATCTGGAGCCTGCACGCCGCCATCTTCTACATCGGCGTGCGCAAGTGGGTGTACGGCCTGAAAGTACCAGCCGACCTCGACGCCACAATTTGCCAGAAGGTCGACCTGTTCCTGAACGGCGCGCCGGCAGCGATGCAGAAGTTGCGGGAGAAGAAGCGCGGAGTTTCCAGCGACACATGAGGCCTGAGCAGACATTGGGAGCCTCAATGCGCCCCGGCCCAGGGTATGCCAGTTCGTCGTAGTGAATCAAGCCAGTCATCCAAAACCGTCGCCGCGCGCGGCGGCCGCCCGTACCAGGCTTCGCGCCGCCGCCACACTGCAAGGCTTCGTCTATCACGCGACGACATGGCACAGCGTCAGTGCCAAGATTCTCCTTGAATGCGCCAGTGGGCATCGCTTCGATGCGTGCCGCATACGGCGTCCTATACAAGGCCGCCGATTGCCCTGAATGCAATCGCGCCAGGATCGCTGCGAAGTCCCACAAGCTCGTGGCCGCACGCGGCGGCCAGTGCCTGAACGACCGCGGATTTTTGGGTGGAGCAGCGATACACCGGATACGCTGCAAAAAAGGCCATGAATGGACGCCAGAGGGCCGAAGCGTATTGGCGGGCTATTGGTGTCCTCGTTGCGCCGGAAAGCCCACGATTCCCATCCCGCAACCAAAAGCGTCAAAGTACGGGCTAACCGACCTGCACAGAAAGGCCGCCGAGCAAGGTGGCAAGTGCCTTGCAGCTGTGTGGAAGACTGGTCGCGATCATTACCCGTTCGAATGCGCGGCCGGCCACCGGTGGGAAGCGAGGGGCTACAAGGTCCTCAAACAGGGGAACTGGTGCCGAGCATGCACGGATGCCAGACTTGGGGAAAGGCGTACCGATGCCGCGGGCTTGGCACGCATACAGAAGGCCGCTCACGAGCACGGCGGCCGATGTTTGAGCACGGCCTATCATGGAACGGCCGCGACCTACCGGTTCCGCTGCAAGGCTGGCCATGAATGGGAAGCACTCGGCAACAACGTGCTCCAGGGAGGCTGGTGCCGGCGTTGCCGCAACGAGGGACAAAAGCTCGGCATCGAAGCCATGCATGCCTTGGCACGGGAGCGCGGCGGCAAATGCCTCTCCGACACCTACCGCACCGGCAAAGCGAAGCTCAAGTGGGAATGCCATCGTGGCCACATATGGGACGCGACGCCATCCGGAGTAAAGGCTGGCCACTGGTGTCCGTCGTGTGCGATTCTCAACACGATTGCGCCAAAGAATCAGCACAAACGCCAGCGCTACGAGGCCGCAGCAAAGGCCGCAGACTAGCAATTCCTATTGCACGAAACGCGGCCTTCTCGCTAAGCTATTTCGGTCCGGCCAGATGCCGACATTTTCGAAACAGGAGCTCCATGGCAACAAAGAAGACGGCCGCCCCGAAGACAGCGGCCAAGAAACCGGCAGCGCCGGCGAAGAAGACTGCACCAGCAGCAAAGAAGGCAGCTGCCGCACCCGTGGCCAAGCCAATCAAGGACACGTTCAATAAGTCGAGCCTGCTCGCCCACCTGGTGACGCAGACTGAGTTGGACAAGAAAACCGTTCAGACGGTGCTCGTCCATCTGGAGAACACCATCGCTAGCGCCATTCACAAGAAGGGTGCCGGTGAATTCACGTTCCCGGGACTGTTCAAGGTGTCGGCCATCCAGGTGCCGGCAACCAAGAAGCGATTTGGCAAAAACCCCTTCACGGGTCAGGACCAATGGTTCGCGGCAAAGCCCGCTTCGGTCAAGGTGAAGGTGCGTCCACTGAAGAAGCTGAAGGACGCAGCTCTGTAATTCCCTCGGCCTATCGAGCAGTAAGGCCTGGCACAGCCGAGCAAAATTTCCTTGCACGACTTGTCGGCGCAAAAAAAGAGCCCCGATCCTTTCGGGTCGGGGCTTCGCTAGCATCAACACAACAAAAGACGGGCAGGCAAACCTGCCATGCCCGCCTCAGACGTTGAATAGGCACGTTAGTCGGCAGAGTAAGTTGCGACGCCAACAATGAAGCCATCCGCGAGCGACACACGCGCGCTGGCGCCATCCTCTAGTCGGGGAACCTGACTGACTAGTTCATCAGCAAGCACGCGTAGCAAACGAGCAGCAGCATCGACCGAACTAGCGTTATCTGGTAACGCCTCGTCTGCCACCTTGAGTACCACCATCAGAGACATCGCTCTTCCTAAAATGGAAATGCCCGCTCCCTTTCGGGAAACGGGCATATGGTTAGTGAATGGCTCCGGCCTATTGCAGCGCCAGCGCAACAACATCGATGACGCCGTCGGCGTCATCGACCAGGTCCGGCGTCTGCGAGATAAAGAACTCACGCTCATACCTACCGACCCGCAACACCTCGCGCTTCATCTTCATGAAGGCGCGCTTACGCTCCGGATCCAACGGACCATCCGCCTCGTCGGTGAACAGTGTTTGGAAAGGCTGCTGCGCGTCCTGTGCCCGATAGAGGGCGATTCCGCGCGTCAGGCACTCGTTGATCCAGACTTTCTGTCCCCCTGACATCACACCAAACTCCTTTGTGGTGTCGTTGTCAGCGTCGATCACGTTGATGGAAAAGCCCTCACGCAGCTCGCCGCTGGCCAGCGCTGTCTGCGTCTGGATCGCGATGGTGAATCGCGGTCCATAGCAAGCCAAAAGCAAGTCATTGACGATCTGCGTGATGGCGGGTCCCGCGTCATCGATGGACAACGCGATCACGCCATCGTTGCCCAGGCCTTTCGCGAGCAGCTTCCACTGCGCAATCTGGTCAGACAGCGCCTGCGCTTTGGCCTCGATTGCCGGCATGCCGGCAAGCTCGACATCCAGACGCTCACGCTCGGCCACCAACATGCTCTCCTGCCGTATCAGTGCTTCGATCCGGCCGGAAAAAGCCGCGACAGCCTCCCGGCTGCCTGCAATCTGACGATCCATGTGGGCCAGCATGCCGGTCACGTCTTCCGTGGCCAGCGTTGCCAATTCCCGACGCACCGCTTCGAGCTGGGATTGCACGTCCGCGATATCGCGCTTGTGGCGCTCAATACGGGACGCATCCTCCTCGCTCAATGCAATCAGATCGCGTTCGGCCTGCGCCAACCCGTCCCGCGCAGACTGCAGCAACGGCTTCTTAGCAGCCGTCGCCGTGAGGCGCTGCAACAGTTGCTGGTCACGCACGAGGTGCGCCTCCAGGGCGGAAAGCGCAGCTCGGGCGGTAGCACGTTCAGACATTGCGCTTTGCAGCGACTGCATGTGCTCCTGCTTCTTCCGATAGCTCTCGCGCAGTGCCTTGACCGATACAACTTGATCACCGAGCTTGGCCTTGGCACCACGAGCTTGCGCCAGCAGTGGACAGGCGGCGTGCATGGGATCGTCCCGGCATGGAACGGTGTCAATCACATCGGCCTGCAGCTTCAACGCATCGGCCAACTTCGCGCCGGCAACGCCTTGCTGTTCCAGGCCCTTGAGCTCCGTACTGAGCGCAGCATGCTCGACCTGAACGGCATCGAGCTTCTCCACGATCGCGCGCTGGCGGGCGATTTCATCCTGCCTCCGGCCAATGGCCAGTTGCACGATATCCCTCTCGCCCGCTGCCGCCTCAATGTTGGCCGCCTCTGCCAGAACCAACCGATGGCTTGCCGTTTGCCGATCAAGATCGCGCCGGCGTGTCAGGACACGTCCAGCCGCAGCCTGCTCGTCGCTAGCCAGCGATGCCGCACGTTTGTCCAACTCGCCCTTGCGCTGGTTCAGTTCCCGCAACCGCGCTTCGGTACCGGCATTGGCGGCTTGCTTCGCCGCCAGCGTCGCGCGCTCCTGCAGCAGCTTGGCTGCATTTGCACTTTCACCGTCACGAGCATTGCGCTCCGCATCCAGGCTTTCGCCTATCTGCCAGATCTCCCGAGCCACCACCGCAGCACGATCACGCTTGCCCGTTAGGGTCAGCACGTCGCGCTGCAGGGTGTCGAGCGAGCGGGTCAGCAGCTTGGCCACCTCGCCCGCCTTCGCAGACAGGTCACGCAAGTGATCGATCCCGAGCAGCTCGGCGAGCAGCTTCTTGATCTCGCCGGGCTGATAACTGGCGAGGGGCCGCCTGTTCTGAGCAGAAAACACGCTCGTGAAGAATGCTTCGGGAGACCCGAGGACGGCCTCGAGACACCGATTGTAGGTATCCGCCTTGCCGTCCGAAAGCGTGCCGTCTGCCAACTGCACCGGCTTCCAGTTACCCGCGGCGTCTTTCTCAAACAGGTAGTACTCGGCCTTGCGGCTCTTGCCAGGATTGCGAAACGCGAACGCGGAGCGGTAGGTCTTGCCGCCGTGCTCCCATTCGAGGTCCTTTTCCCCGCGCGGGGCGCAGAGATGGTCCCAGTACGAGAACGCGTCGGCCGACATCTTGCTGGCGTGGCTTGGCATGATGGGAAACGGATGCAGGTTGTCCATGATCGTTGTCTTCCCGGCCCCGTTGGGGCCGACAAGGGCAATCAGGCCGCCCGGCAGCGTCGACAGATCTACCGTGACGCTATCCCGATGCATGCCGTCTCGGATTCCGTGGAATCCGGAAAGCGTCAGCTTCAGTGGGCGCATTCGGACACCTCCGGGCCGGTGAAGGAATGGAGATAGTCGGGCGGCACTTCCATCGCGTCGTCCGAATAGTCGAGCATCTCGGCTAACACCGGCTGATCCTGTTCCGGCTTGCCCTCGATGGCGCGTTCAACAGAGCGCCGCGCAGCGGAGAACTGCTTGGCTGCAAGCTTCATCACAGCGTCCCAGTCCTGCGCGCCGGTGAGAGCGCGAAGTTCCAGTTCACTCCACTGCGATGCGAGGCCGTTGGAAAACGACCAGATCAAGTCCTGCAGCTCCTTGGATGGCGCCACGGCAAAGAAGGTGTTGCCACCCGCCTCACCCAAGGCCATCACCAGCATGTGGTCGCGCTTGGCGATCACGGCGCCGCGGCCGGGGCCGAACGGCTCATACATCGTGCACGGCGTAAAGCCGTGCTGCTCGCAGAGGCACTTGGCCATGTCCGAGCGGTTGATAAAGGTTTCCTCGACAAAAAGCCACTCGGGGCCTGCGTGGTAAAGAATCATCTTGCACTCCAGGGATATGACGGAGTGCGCCCCGGACGGGAAGCACCCGTCTGGGTAAGTAAAGAAGGAAATGGATACTGCTGGGTCGATGCGCCGGTGGCGCGGGTGAAACCAGATTTCGACAGCCTCGCGGGCTGTCGGAACATGGCTTTCGCATGTTCTAGGGATTGGCGTATTGCTACGCAAAAAGATCGTCGGTCAGCCAGTTCATCGGTGCTGACGCAGTGGCAATGGGCGCTACTGGCTCCGCCGCCGCGACCGGGAATGCCTCGGGTGCGGCGCTCGGTTCCTCGAGCTCCATGTCCGTCAGCTTCGCAACGAACGGTGGCGCAACAGCTTCTACGGCGCCAACATTCTGCGTAACGGGCATGGACATTTCATCAAGGCCAGCCAGCACCTGATCGGCTATCGCCTGGGCATCGAGGTTTTGGAGCATCGACAGACTGTCGAGCAACGGATTTGCATCGACACCGGTCAGTTCGCACCAACGTCCCAGCTTCGCGGACAAAGTGGCGGCCCGGCTGATGCCTTCAGCGCGGCTGCGAACAGCCGGCAGGACACGCGCTTCCAGCTTGACCTCGGCACTCCCGACAAAAAGCGCCTCGATGGCTTCGCGATCGACCAGTTGGCGATGCTCCTCATTGACCGTCCACCGCACCCGCACGAACTTGTGCGCTGCGTCGGCGGCCATCTCGGCAAGCTTTGCCATGTCAGGCGGCCCGTCGAAGTCGATGCAGACGGTCTCGCTCGCGGGTGTCTTCACCTGGGTAGCCACTGCCTCCCCCGGAGATACCTGCCACTGAAGATAGCCTTTCGCGCCGATCTCGCCGTAGTGGAACCGTCCGATAGACCCGGGATAGGCCACCACCCTGCCCTCACGTTCCCACTGCTGGGCACGGTGAATGTGGCCAAGCATGAACGCGTCGCAGTGGGCCTCGAAGAGTGCCCCGATGGTGAACTCGTGGTCGAGTCCGGCCATCGGCACGCCGTGCTCCGTCTGGCAACCGTTGACGGTGCCGTGGGAAACGCCGATCGTACGGACGCCGTGTGAGCGCCATTGACGATTCACAGTGCCCGCGGCAGCCAGATAGTCAGCCAGGTGGTCGCCAACCGCCGTCGCGGCGTTCGCCACGCCGGCCGCGGCCGCCAGCACCGCCTTGTTGACCGTGGGTACGCAGGTGAAGACGACGTCTGGTAGCCCTTGCTGGGTCAGCAGCTTGTCCAATTCCGCATGGCTGAAGATCGCGCCATCGCTCGGAATGAATGCCCCGCCCACAAGAGCGACTTGGTGAATCCGGTCTGCAACGTATACCGGGAAGCTTGCGCCGATCAGTCGGAACAGATCCAGCGTGCCGGGAGGTTCATGACTGAACGTACCCTGCAGCATGATGACCGGCATGTGGGCCGACAACTGGTGGATCCGCCGTGCCAGCGCGGATAACGCCGGCGTGTGGGCATCGAGTCGGTGGTCGGTCGAGTCGCCCGACACCACGGCAACCCGGCAACGATTTGCGATCGCGTCCTCCACCGCAAAGCCAAAGCAACGATCCGCCTCAGCCAAATGACCAGGGGAGTAGTGCAAATCAGAGAAATGCGCAGCCAACAGGCTTTCGCCATCGTCGAACATTGTGGAACCTCCAAGGAAATGTGCCAGCATGCGGCAAGAAAGAAGAAAGGGAAGCCGACGGGCTTCCCTCAACTGCCGGCACAAGGCTGGCGATAGTTATGTTGCGGTGTCAGCGGCGATAGCCGCCACCTGTTCACGGAAGGCAGCGGGATTGGCCAGCGCAGTGCGAAGTTGAGCCAAGAACCCCCGCACATCCTGTTCCCGCTTGGACCAGCCGCGCCCGAAGGTCGCCGCTGCATAAGCTTTCAGCTGGCGGGCGCCGTCCTCGCTATTGAGCCCAAGGCGCTTCACGAGATCGAGATACTCGCTCTCCAGGTCCTCAGTACCCGCCGTATCGGATGGGCGCATCGAACCCGCAGATTGAACTACGCCGCTTTCCGACATACCGGTCTGCGGCGCCTCGATGGTGCCGTCATCGGCGGAGCCGTGGTCGGGTGGGACCTCTCTATCCTCTTCCAGCATGGAAACGGCCTGTTCTGCCATCTCCAATGCCGGCGGGCGCCGATCCGAGCCATCAAGCAATGCCGCGATATCGATTTCGGCGTCGAGCGTGATCAGCCACTGCATCTGCCGCACCGGCTTGCCGGTGTCGTCGATGCGGCTGATCTCAAGCTCTTGCTTGGACATCCAGAACTTAGCGCCTACGAGCCGCCCTCGCGCCATTGCCACGGTCTGCATAGCCGCGTGGGCTTTTTGCAGGACGTAAATCGAGGTGGTGGGCATTTCGATGAGCCCGAGTCCGGAGATATGCGGAATCGCGAAGAAGAAGCTCGCCGACAGGTTGCAGTGACCGCCTTGGTACTGGGGACATTCCTGCGGATCGCACAATCCATCGTGAATATCATTGTCCTGCCTCAGGATGACGGTGCGACCGCCCCAGGTGCGCTTGGCGCGATTGGCGCGCGCGTCGCGCACCGGAGGTGCGTACATCTTGCAGTAGCGCCTGCCGTCACGGCCATATTCCGAGAAGTACTGCCTGCCGCTCTTCGTCCATGCAACGAGCTGGTTAGGCATGTTGCTCAGCCAGTCGTCGAACGCGAAGACCACGGGAAAACGCCAGAGGCGATGTCCGTTGCCGTCGTTGCGATCTTCGCCGTAGCGTTGGACGATGTCTTCGGCCAACGCCGGGTTGGCGAAGTCAGAGGCACGGCAGGTGAACCAGGGAACGTTTTTCGGCACGAGCGGCGTCTTGATGCCTGTCGCCCGCGTGATATCGCCTTCGATGCGCTCGAAGCTGTCGCCCCGCGCGAGACCAGCATCGTGGATCTTCACTGCTTCGAGCCTGTCGCGCGCAGCTTTGGTGAGGACCTTGATGCCGGGTCGGATCTTGCCAATGATGGGCGGCCGCATGGGCCGCTCTTCTAGCAGGCTTCGGCGTCCGCCGGGCTCGCTGTAGGTGATGGGTGCATGCATGCGTTCTTTCTCCTGTCGAGGAAACGAACGACGTTGGCCCGGATGGACGCAGCATGCTCCCGAAGGCGCAGGGCTGTGTCGGCCCCGCGCTGGGTCGTTACGCGATTAAGAAAGTCGTTCTGTGCGACTTCCGGAAGACTGGCGACATATGCCGCCTCACAAAGGGATCGCCAAGCCTGCGGCATGTCCCTGTACTCGGGACGGCGCAAATTCAGCGTTGCCGCGATCGCGGCGGAAATCTCGGCGTTCTGGTGCATGAGCTTCTCCTGAAGATCGAGGTCTCTCACCAGAAACAAAAAAAGCCCGCCCCGGTTTGCGCCGGCAGCGAGCTTTGATGTCAGGAACCCGAACTGCCACGCCCCTTCCGGGGGCGTGGCACTCAGGGAGCGGAGCACTAGTGCGCGCGGCTCAATGTTGAGGACGTAAAGTCGCCCTCGTGCAGCATGGTCACGCTGCACAACAACCCTTTTCGCGAACCCACAGGTTCGGCCGCAGGTTCACGGATCGGCTCGACGTCTGCCGTTCTGCCTAGGAGGGGCCTTTGAGAGAGCTCCACATGGTCCCAGGCTCGAACGGTGTCCAGCGTGCGCTCATGAAGAGGCACAGCGAGAACGCGTATTACGAGCTGATGAGGGGAAGTGTTCGGCGAAAACACTTAGCACAAGAGATATCCACACTGGTAGCCAACCAGTCGGCGCGTGCGCAAATGCACGACTTGAACAAAGAGATGGACTCGCCAGGAGTCAGAGTCGATGCGTCGATGACGCTAGGTGTGAAAGCATTGTGGCACAGGACTTTCTTTCAAAACTGACGAATGCTCGGCTATTTCGCGTAGCTTTCGAAGTCATGTGGTGTCCGTTCTTGTCCGACAATTCCGAGTGAGAGAGCATCCGAAAACATGGACAAATGGCCGAACAGGATCCACCTAAGAAGCCCGCTACCGGGCTCAGGCCCATCGAGCGCCTGAACAGTGAGGAACGCCTCAGCCGACTGACACCGGCAACGGCATCCGCAACCAACCACGAGTACTGCTCAAAGTTCGCTCGGGACTTCCTGGACGCGCATTTTTACTTTTGCTCGTCCAAATTTGTCGTCGCGCGCGGCGGTAAGGTCAAGGCACTTGACGAGGCATTCCGAGACGCGGAAGCGTGGTACGCCAAAGCCTTGGAGTGGATCGGAAACAAGGATCAGGTCGAGATCCCGCTGTTTTACGAGTCGCGGGAAGTGCAGGTGTCGCATTCGTTTGCCGGTCGGCTTCTCCGCCTGCTGATGCAATACGACAGGCTCTTCGCGGAAACCCTCTACGGCCTGAACTGCGAATCCATCCCGGCTGACGCGCGGGAGAACACAACGGCAGTGGCCGCCAAGCGAATCAAGGCCATCCAGCAACTCTGCATCCCGGACACCGACAAGTTCGCTCCGGACGGCACCCTCCTCAACTCTTCCCGGAGCCAGAACCATGGACATGCGTGAGATCGAGCAGCTGCATGCTCAGTACGCCCAACCCGCCCTGACCATCGACATCTCGCCCTCACCGGCACGTTCGTCGACGCCGCCGTTGTGGCTTGGCAACGATAATAGTGGCGGCTTTGGTAAGGAAGCATCGGCCCCCGCCGGTGGAAACTTGTCCGTGCCTCCGCGTGCGTTGTGGGCAGCCGTCTTCGTCGTGGGCGCCGCCGCAATGTTCCTCATTGGCAGTTCCATGGGCAAGCGCGACGCCCGTACCCATAGCTCGGACGGGCCCTCCGCAGCCGTCACCGCGTCGGAAGCAAGGCCGTCTGCGGCTTCCCAGACAGAGCCCGAACCGCATTCGCACGAATGGCCCGTGCGCGGCGATGCGAACAATGTCACAAGCCCAACGCCGGCATCTGGCGCGGCGCCACTGGCGGCAGCAGCTGACACCCCGAGAATCACCCTGCCTTCGCAGGAACCTGTCAAACCGACTGCGCCCGCCCCGAAGCCAGCCCCCGCGCCTGCAGCGGCGGTCTCCGCGCCGGCGAAAGCCGCGGCGCCCGTCGCACCCGCGCAGATCGCCCGTCCTGCCGTATCGCCGCAAGGCGCCCCCAACCGCGAAATCAAACTGTTCTAAGAGAGCGTCCCATGACGATGCCAAGTACTCCAACTTTCAGCGTCCTGCGCGCCGGCATGAGCATTCACGGCGATCTCGTTTCGGAGGACGGCTTCACCTGCCTCGCCCTCGTTACCGGCAACGTCAGGGCCAGCCACGGCCTGTTGCATATCGGTCGTGGCGGGGTCGTCCATGGCGACGTGGAAGGCGAACACATCATCATCGACGGCACCGTAGAAGGTGACGTCAAGAGTCGGGTCTCCCTCAAGATCAACGGCCGCGTGATCGGCCGCATCTTCTACGCCGGGACCATCCGGCTGGGCGAAAACGTGACGCTTGAAGGCAGCTCCATCACTCGGGTGCCCGCTGTGGGCTACGTGGCGTCCCCCCAAAAGGAGGATGCGCCCGCTATCCACATCGATGACCCGGAGGTCCCCGGTACTGCGGCGTAAGGAAGGAACATGTTCCTTTCAAAAAACGCGAAAGCGACCGTCTGAGACCACTCTTTCAAAGACAAAAGGCCCGGCAACGTCAGTTGCCGGGCCTTCTTGTTTAATAGACACGCCGCAGCGTCATCAGCTCCGCTTGCGTGAACACACCTGGGAACTTGATCCAGGGGAAATCGATGGCATTGGCGGGATCCCTGAAGGACAGGTAGGGAAAATCGCCATCCAACTGTATGCGGAAAATCCGTCGGAGCCGATCCTTGCCTCTGACTTCGTAAAGCACTCCATGTATCAGATCGAAGACAACGGCGCCTTGACTGAAACTAGCTGACGCGCCCCGATTCTGTTGGTATCGCAAGTCCATCCACGTATCGTAACTGAGGGTAGTCAGGCGATCGCGGGTCTGGACGAGCCAAGAGGTATATAGCCCGGTGAACCGCTCCTTCTGCAGGCTGGATAGTTCAATGGTTTGGTGCCTGAGTCGGTCCTGTACTCGCTGCACCCTGTTCCCTGCCGTGCTACGGCAAACGTACTCGCCCCGTAGCCCGGCGATTGCGGCATCGCCTCCGCGAAACAGCCATCGCGGATAACGTGAATAGAAATCAATGTGGAACATGGCAACGAGCAAAAGAAAAAAGCCCCGGGCTGTGCCGGGGCTTTAAGACCTGAAACGACCACTCCATTACCAAACAACGGCAACGGAGCGGCTCGCTTGAGGGCGGATAGAAGAGACGCTCGAAGTTGCTTATGCAATCTCCGCGAGTTCGAGGGCTGCGTCCCAGGCGCGCTGCTTGAGAAATGCGCCCGCGCCGAACCATGCAGAGTCCAGCCGATTACCCGGCGAGCGGGCTCGCTGCTGGTGGTCGACGTACTCGGTGACGCTGTTCACCAAGCCCCAAGCAGTGCCCGATGCAGACTCCAGCGCAGCGCCGCGGCCGGCCCCGTCGAAAAGACTCAGCACGGCTTTCAGGCCACGCTCGTTCATCCTTGCAGGCGCATCTGCACCATCCCTCGCCGAGGAATAGGTAAAGAGGCGCTGGAAGAACCGTTCGGACTCAGCCTTGCTGACCTTACGGTCTGCGAGGCTGTGCATGTTGGCCATGAAACCATCCCACGACGAAATGGCAATGCCGAGCTCTTCTTTCACCGCACGCGGATCGAACTGGCTACGATGCGGCACCTTGACGGCGCCACGATTGCGACCCAACGCGATCTGCAGCGTGTTGTTGCAAACCACGCGGACCGAGGTGAACTGCGCCGTGGTCGCCAGCGTGCCATCGCAGGCCGTGGCCAGCAGCAGGTAGCCACGGACCTCGTCACCACCCTTGAGGAGCGCTGACTGTCCCGTACGGGCGAGCGCCCAGAGCTTGCGACCCTCTTTCAACACGCCTGCAGTCTCGAGCTGATAGCCGCCCACCTGCACGAGGTCTCGATAGAACTCCAGGATCTCCGCAGGCTGAACAACCTGGTACCGCTGAGATACCGTCGACAGCGGCTTGCCGTTGTCCGAGCGGTACAGGACCTTCTGCTCGGGAAACGACTGAATGGGATCCAGGTCATGGGAACCAACGCGGTACATAACGTTGGTCTCCTCAATGCGCCAGTTCATGCCGGCGGCTTCGGCCCAGACTTCGAGGGGCTGATGCTCCGCCAGGCGGTTGCCCAGACCGTGCCAGGGGGTTGCGCCGGCGTACGCCATGGTTTGAACCAGATGGGACATAAGATTGCTCCTAAAAATGGGAATGCGAGCGACAGGCTGTGCTGACGCTCGAAGGTGGAAATGAAGGGAGAAAGAAATGGAGACCGTGCTTGTGCGCGGTCGGGGATGCGACGCTCGCCATGAACCGCCTACGGCGACAAATGACAACGCGCCGTGTGGCTACAGCAAGGTGGATTGCATGGGGATCGGGAAGATGCCCACGGAGCCGTCCCGACAGGGAATGCTCCCTGTGGGCGGTTTCAAGAGATGGCCGGCGGTGCCGGCGTAGGGTCGATGCGTCGGAGACGCGGGTAAAACTTTGTTTGGACTGAACGTATTCACTGCAAACAAAGCTCTGGTGGTACGGGAAAGCCTATCGCAAGAATCTTGAGCCGAGCCTGCGAAAACTACGGATTTTTGATAGCCAAATCGAGAATATCCCCCAGCCGGATTCGGCTGGGGGCAAACAATCAAGCGGTCACCTCGGGGGCGATTTGCGCAATGCGTGCCCGCGCATAGTCGAGCGTGCCGTCCTTTGCACGCAACGGCCGCGACATGCGCTTCACCGGATCATAGATACGGTAGCGCGTGACATTGCCCCGACGCTCGTCGACGAGCTGGGTAAAGCCGGCCTCGATGCAGAAATCGACGTACTCGCGTCCGTTCATTTGCTGACCGGTCTCGAGCCTGTAGGTCGTGCTTTCCGCCAACGATATTGCATCGGCCATCGAACGTTCAGCGCGCTTGCGCGCTTTGTCGATGGCTTCGTGTGCTTCCCATTGCGCTTGCTCGTCTACTGAGAACCCACATAGCTCGAAAAGCCGACGACGGCGCTCTGCCGCGCTGCATTGCAAGACATCGACACCGAGTTCGTCACGCAGAGCGCGCTTGGAGTCAGTGTTCCAGTCCTTGGGGCCGTCGAAGATGTGGAGTACTGCCGCAACATTGCGCTCCATGACCGCGAGCGCCACCCGGTTGGCCCAATCGAATCCATAACTGGCCCGGTAGATTGCGGCCGCCTTGGTCTGGCGATCAAACTCGCGCTGGCTGATCTTCTGCCCTTCGCGCTCCTCAGTCGCCTTTTTCATGGCTTCCTGGTACTGCCGCTCGCTTATCAGACCGTGGATTCGCGCCGCCAGTTTGGTGGCTGGCCGTGCATTCTCACCTTCGAGGGGCTTGGGCGTGGACATCGTCCGCGGCGGAACAATTCCGGCCGCGAAAAGAGCGTCATCGACAGCCACGTAGCCACCGTCACTCGGCACGTTTCGCACTGCAGCGAGCAGTCTGGGAGCGTTGTGCGGCGTGATCTCCAGCTTCTCCCCGCGCATGACCTGGCAGAGCGCTTGCAGCACGCTGGGCGACAGGGCTCCCCGCAGGGCCGGCACTTCGATCAATGGCTGCATCCAGGGCTCGGACCGCGCATGGTGCGGATTGTCGCGGTAGGTATTGATGATGCAATCCCGCACCTTCTCTCCGCGCATCAGCGCGTAGGCGACATGTACCTCATGCCGGCAGTTGGGACTCGCGGCCGGGTGGTACAGCGGGCCATTCGTGCCATAGCCGAAACGGCGGACAAATTCGCCGCAAACGAAGCCTGCGATATCGAACGCTCCGCGATCCTCAAACAGATCTACCGTCTGGAACAGCGGACCTGCATCGTCCTGAGACATGTCGATAGCCTCCTCGGGAAAATACGCCAGGCGGCCAGCGGCCACCACGGCGCCCCACGCGGCGCGGCTCATCTCGTGCGGGCGCAGGATCTTGCCGCCGACACGAACGATGAAGCGATCCACCTCGTCGAGGATCATAGAAAGGATGGCCCGCCGCGTGCCAACGGGTCGCACGGCGAACTTTCCGCCGGCCAGTCGAACCACAGGAATTGCACCGCGTTCGACATGGCGCACTGCGATATCTTCGACGCGCGGCGCTGCCTTGCCGTCTCGATCTTCGTTCAGGTACTGCAGCACGCCGGCGAGCGTGGTGCGATGCTCGGCGCGTTGGCCGATATGAATCACGTACATGGGGAGCTCCACAACGGAGCATGCCCCTGCGGGGACATGCCCCGAAAGGGTTGGAAAAGAAAGACCTAAGCAGGCACGCCCGCTTTCGCGTCGTGGATTGCCTGCAGGAGGTCGACAGAAGTGATGCGCCAGACGGCGCCGCGAGCGTTGCCTACGGCAAGCGTGCGAGTCGGTTCGAAACAATCCGAATCGAGCAGCGCGACCACGGTGGACATAGGCAAGCGCCACAGGCAGACGACGACCTCATTGTCCGCAAGCGTTTCGCTCGGGACGTTGCTCGTGAAAGTCTCGTAGAGATCGCCGGTCTTCGTTTCGACCAGAGACAGTGCAGCGCGGTCGTTGACGGCATAGAGTTCCACTGCGATGCGCAATGGACCAGGCGATCCGGCCAGGCCGGCGCCGTCGATGGTGATGGGCATAGGGGTCTCCCAGGCCCACCGCCTTGCGGGATGGGCCCGCAAGGGTTAAGGAAGGGGTCAGGCAACCGCAGCGGTGCGCCGATCGGATCTGCTGCGACTGGCCACGACCCGTGCCGCAGCGACTTCCGTAAGGATTTCGGCGTCGACAATGCGCCAGACTTCACCCTGGTCAAAACCGACCTGGTTCCAACGGCCGGTTTGCACGAACTTGCCGGTCTCAAGCAAGGCAGCCTTGAGATCGGTTGGCAGATTCCAGTCGCCCGTAACGAGGAACTCGTCGTCGGCCAGATTGGCATCGGGCAGGTTCACCGACAACACGCCGTAGGGCATTTGGTCATCGGCGCAAACCAGTGAGAAGGCTGGGCGTAGGTTGGTGGAATAGACACTGGCACGAAGCAGCACGCCAGCAGGATAGCTGGCCAGGCCTGCGCCATAGACAGTACGGCTCATCGGGATACTCCTTTGGTGGGGAGACGCCCCGACGGGACGACGCCCGTGTGGGAGGGAAAACGAAAAAACGCACCCCGAGAGGTGCGTTCAAGCGGTGAGCCGACGAATCGGCTCCTGAGAAGGAATTGCCTCAGCCGTTGCGGTCGAGGTCTTCGAGCATGCGCTGGCGATCGGCATTGCGTTGAACCCACATGCCGAAGGCGGCCAAACACAAGGCAAAACCAAGAACAAATGGTCCAAACATCACTTCTCTCCTTTCGCCAAGACTGCTCCTAGCGCAAATAGTACAGCAGCACCGAGGAGTAGGCACGCGGCGTTAATCACGACTGTGGCATTGATCGATTGCACGCCGGCAACGTATCCAGCGAAGCCAACGGAGCAGGCTGCGGACAGCGTATGGTAATAGCGACCATATGCCTGCATCTGATCCTTGGTTGGGTTGGTAAGGGCGTCGGCCAGCCGACTGAGCCAACCGTCGCCGGTGGCATGCTCGGTGTCGAGCCGATAGACAGCGTCCACCATGTGCACCAGCGGAACGGAACTGCCCCGTTGATGGGCCACGAGCGCATAGCCCTCGCCGGCATCGACCGCAGCTGTGACACGTGCCGCCATCCGCTTGGGAAGCTCGACAGTGTCATCCGTATGCAGCGTGGCAAACGCCGTGGTTTCTTCTCCGGAAGTGGAGTTGAACGTGACCTTAATCAGTCGACTCATGGCGTACTCCTTTCAACCGCGACGCCCGGCCACCACGCGAAGCGTGGCGACGAGGTTCGCGTAGCCCTGGTCGCTGGCCAACGATTCGACGGCGACAGCGTTTTCACGGCCGCCGGTCAAATCTTCACGGTTCCGACAAGTCCGGTACGACATGAGCACACCGCCTTCGGCGCCGGCGGGATGCTTGATCTCGACGAGCAACGAATCGGTGTGCAGCGCGAACACGTCGACCTCGCGGCGACGCTGACGATGCTCCCTGATCGTGAAATCACGTGGGCGCAACGCCATGTCTCCGGCGACGCGGCGCAGAACGCGGCAAGCATCACGACGGATCTCCTGGCATGCCGCGGTGTTGGTCGACGGATGCCGACGGGTAAAGGATTTGGGGATTTTCATGGATATCCTGGATAAGGACGGGACATCCTTCCCCAACGGGACGGTTGTCCCAGCTGGGTTGGTAGTCCGGCGATGCCGGACGGGGTCGATGCGTCAATGACGCGGGGGAAAGCGACTTGCCGAAGCCTGAGGCTTTGGCAAGCCCTCTCGGGCTTGCAGGCTGCGATGTCAGGTGACATCCAGCATTTTGCTGATGGCGCGAACGAGGTTCCAGCCATGCTGCTGCGACAACGTCTTGCCGATCACCAGCTTTTGCACAGCCGAGCTACCATTCGGCGCCTCGCCGGCGTAGCCAATGTGGTCAACATAGACGATCCATCCTTCGGAGCAACCGCGATGGAGGTAGACCGCAGGCCGATCGCGTGCACCGAGGGTTGGCCACGGCCGATCAGGTTTGGGGCCATACAGCGCTTCGTTGCAGTCGCCCATGAAGTTGGCTGGGTCGAGCCATTCAGGCTCCAGTTCCGTTGCACGGACCGCGGCTGCGATCTGGTCGACCACCTCGGCAATCGATTTGCCCTCGGTGAGGACGGGAGAGAGTTTCTGGGGGACGTTTGCCACCATGGGCATAGTAGCTCCGATGGCCGCAGGGAACCCCGCACGGGGTTTCCGTGCGGGAAAGTGAAGAAAGTTGGGGATCCGAATGGATTCGATTAACGCGTCAGGCGGTAGCCGGCACCAGATGCCACGAGGTAGAGCTGCTGCCCCGTGACAAACTGCTGGTCGGCATCCTGCGTGACGGCGACCTGACTGCCATTCTCCTTGCGGACAATGACTTCCAGACCTGCGCGACGGTTCATGTGGCTGGCCACAGCTTGCGCTGCAACCGCCGACACCGTGCCAGACATCGCACCGGCAATGTAACGACCATTGCCGCCGCCAATCACGCGGGCGCCGAGCAGACCACCCACGACCGCCCCAACGATACCGGGGACGCCGCTATTGGCAGACGTGTAGCCATCACTGTCGACGATCGTGACCTGGCGGACACGGACGACAGTGACGATTTCCACGGAGCCGGTGCGCATAGCTTCCGAACTGCGATAAGCATTCGGAGACGTCTGCTGGACTGCGCAGCCGGTGAACATGACCGAGCAAAGGAAAAGCGAAACGATACGCTTGAACATGATGGCCTCAATGAAAATAGGGCCAACATGCCTACGGGCAGGGTGGCCCGTAGGTGGGAGAAGAAAAAGCTGTCCGGCTATACAACCGGAAGTGTCGATGCGTCTGAGACGCGGTAGGTGCAGAAATCTTAATCTACCAATCAAAGACTGGCAAGCCAACAAGGCGATCTGCATCCGCGTCGAAATGGAGGAGCGTGATGCCCAGCGCCATGACATGCCGCAGCACAGTTGCCAGATCTTCCGGGATGCGCCGGGGCCCGCTGTGTGGTTCATCAGGATCGACGACCCGCACGAAACAGCCAGCATCCGTAGGTGCGAGTACCGGATAGCTGGTGAATCCGCAGGCAGTCTTCGGCGTCAGATGCGCCGTGGAAAGGGAAACGTAGAAGTCGATGGTCATACCGTATCCGAGAAAAGGGAACGGGGCTTCCATCGCCCGGCCGGGGAAGAAAGCCCCGGTGGGAGTGGCCTGCGATTGCAGGCGGATCGATGCGTCAATGACGCGAGTGATGACGCATCATAGCAGCGCACACAAGAAAAAAGCCACTCCCGCAATGGGAGTGGCTGTTCAAACGGATTGGGGCTTGCGGTTAGCCTTAGCCTTGGCTGCGCCAGGTTTGTAGCTGAAGCGCTCCCATGCCGCCGGGTCGATCGGCATCGCGCTCGTGCGCCCTGTCGTGAGATTGACGAAGGCGCCGTGGTACTGCAGCGTCCCGGTTCGGAACAACGTCCACAACAAGTTGTAGGCCTGCACCGCGATCGCCTGATTGATGACCAGCGACTGCTTTTGCAATGCGTCGGCCATCGAGCAGGACGGCGCCGTGTCGGCCTTGTCCCCTTTCGGGTCCAGTAGATCCGGAAACAGATCCCCTACATGCGGAAGCCGCACCGCCGCTTTGCCGCGTACCTGACCCAGGATCACCTGGCCACTGTCCGACTCATTGCCGCAGTCGAGATAGTAGCCACCCGTACCGCGTTGCATCGCACCGAGGATTCCCTTGCGTGCAGCCCGCGTATCAACGCAGCCGATCACCAGGTCACACACCAATCGGTCGCCGCTGCCTATCCTGCGGGTCCGCGCTTCCCAGCGCGTGCCCATCAGGTTGTTCAGCCGGTTCACGATCAGTGTGGCCTTGTGCTGGCCGACATCCACGGGATAGAACCCCTGCCGACCGACGTTGGTCTCGCTGACAGTGTCGTCATCGTAGACCGTGCAGTCGATACCGCCGGGGTGCCCGAGCTCCAGCATGGCGTGATGCAGGCGTGCGAGATTTGGAAGCAGCGCGCTGCCGGTGCCACCGGCACCGACTACCGCCACCTTCCAGGCGTGCGTGGTCATGGCCGCGGGGATTCGATGCTCGAAGGTCATGCCAGCACCTCCTCGCGAGCAGCTGCGTACCACTCTGCAGGCACCCGCTCCACCTTCTCGAAAATTCCCTTGGCACAGAACCGCAGCGCCATCGATGGTGCATGCGCCGCGCAATTGCCGATCACGAACGCGAACTTCACGTCATGACGGTCATCCTCGTCGTCGGTCGCCGAAAAGTACGCGGGATGGCTGCCATGGGAATGGCAGTCGACCACCAGCACGTCGTCATCGGCCAGCATAGGGCGCTCGTACTTCAGGTGCCCGCCGCTGTGCTCAAGGATGCCGACCGGGATCAGCCGGAACGCCGCGCTAGCGGCATTCCAGACGATCCAGGCACCGGTTTCCTTCGGGTGCGCAGCCCGTGCCATGGCAGCAAAGTCACCGATCAGCGCGGCAGGCACGCGGCCGCAACGCAGATCGATCGTTTCTGCCACCTCGCCATAGGGAATGGCAGTGCGATAGCTGAAGACGCCTAGCCGGCGCACCACGCGAATCCAAGGTCGGGCGATCTCGAGGAAAACACCGTTCGATGCGATGAGCAGGCGTTCACCGGGCCGGTCCATCGCCGCAAGCTGCCCAAAGCGCGGCACCATGACGGATGGAAATGACCCTTGCAGGGCCGTGTCTGCAGGATGCATGGGATTACTCCAGTTTGCCGGCGATCAGATCAGCCAGCGTGCTTTTCATGGGAACGAGGACCTGCGTCGGGTAGTCGGTGAACCGACCATCGAGCATGTCCTTCCAAAAGGCGTACTCCCCTTTTTCGTAGGTGAGACGTTTGCCGCCGTGATTGGGATGGGTGAAGGCCGAGTCAAAAAAACCGCTCTCCCAGCCGTCGATCGACGCTGCATCGATTTGCTTCGGCACATGCGCCGAGCCGATGCAGATCTTTCCGTGGTCCCAGGTGTTGAAGTACGGTGGCTCGAACAGCGCGGTGCCCGGTACAGGACGCTCGTGGCCCTGTACCGCAAAGACTGCAAAGCCGGTCTGAGACGCCTGGAACACAAGGCCCGGATGCGGCACGATCGCGCTGCGCTTGCCCAGCTCCTTGCAAGAAAAGAAAACACGTCGCATCGCCGGCGGGCACCACCATGTGATGGCATTCGGGCTGATCGACAGCACGTTCGGGGTGAGGAACTCTCCCTTCGGCAGCGCATGCTGCGCAACCTCGCGGACGGCGTGGATAAGCGCCATGCGATTGAGCGGCACGCCAGCACCGATCACCGGACGCTCGGACGCGTCGGTCTCAATGCGATGCGCAGTGGCGTAAGAAAACTGCCCCGGCCCCTGCCCATAAAGCAAAATGGCCCCTTGCAGGGCCACGTCTTGGGACCGCGACGCGGTCAGGATACTGGCCATACGGCCTCCTTTCAGTTGAAGTGCTCAAGCACACGATCCAGTACGGCGATCAGCTTGAGCGTGTCGTGTAGCGCGGCGTATTGCCGCTTGATAGCCGCTTGCTTCGCAGCAAGGGGGATAAAGCACTGGAAATACGTCGCGTAGCCGCCGTTGTTGGCACACTCAAAGTGGTCATCAAGTACTTCACCAACGTAGTCGGTGTGTTCATACGCGAGGGTTGCGGCCGAATAGGCTGGCTCTGCCCATTGCGCGTTCTGTAGCAGAGTTGTGTTGCCCATCTGGCTGAGCGTCAGGTCGAGATCCGCAAGTGCGCCGCATAGGCTACCGCGCCAGTCGTTCGCAGCCGCGCGCGCCAACTCACGCAGCTTGCGGCGGCTCAGGAGGGACAGCTTCCTGTCCTTCTGCGCCCACTGCCACTTCGGCAACGTTTCGTCCGGGGCGAGCACCGGGCGGACAACCGAAGGCAGATACCGGTTGATGTCCGCATCGTCAGCGCCGAAGCGCTCCTTGAGGTGCTCGCGCGCCTCTTCGTCTTCGGTCAGCGGTTCAAAGTCCCAATGCCATCGCGCGAACATATCCAGCAAATCGTCCGGCGTTCTGAGGTGCAGCGACTTGGCAGCGGCTGCCCGGATCAGGTGGAACGTCATGAAGACCAACGAAGGATGCAATTCACGCAATGCCGCCGCGCGCGCTTCTGTGACGGTATAGACCGTTTCCTCTTCGAGGCGAATACCAAGATAGAGGGCCGAGGTCTCCTGCATATCGAAGCCAAAATCGGCAATCTCCGTCTCTACCGCCTGGTGATCGATAAGAGTGAAGTCGAAGCTCAGCACCTTGGTGGCTGGCACGCGCGGTGCGAGCCAGCCGTGGAACGCCTGCGCGAAGGCATCTCCCGCGCTGGACGGACTGGTTACATGCTCGGCGTCGAGTACACCAGCGCGAAACTGTGCCAAGACAAGATCCTTCAGATCGATCTCGTCGCCGAAGCTGAGTCGCGCCGTCGCGGGAAGACCCGCCGGGATGGCGGGGAGCGTCAGAAAATCATGGGCAGGTCGACGTTGGGCAACGGGATGCTGTCGCGCAGGCGTCCATCCGGGTTGTCCTGCATCGACCGCTGGAACAAACGACCGAGCGTCGAACAGCATTGTTGCGTCTCCTCAGAATGTAAAAAAACCGCCCTTTCGGGCGGCTCCGTGGTTGTGGGGAACTGGCCAGCGGCCAGTGCCTTCATCAGGTCAGATTTACGCATGCCGCGCCCTTGGCGCCAGCGGCGCGCACGAACGTGAAGCGAGCAACACCGTCCTTTACCTCCGGTCCATCCACCGCGGCGGTGGTCAGCTCGGGATACTGGGCGGAATAGACGTCGCGCACCTGATCGGGCGAGAACTGCGGACTCACATCCGGCAGCGTCATGCCGTTGTAGGAGAACACGCGCGTGAGCTTGGTGACTTCGAGTGCCATGGTGGTTCTCCTTACAGCAGCGAGGCGAGGTCGGTACCGGTGTTGGCCGGTGCGGCGGTGTCGGCTTTCGCCTCCACCTTCGCATCGGCCGCCGTCGATCCACCCTCTTCGGCATCGTCGTCGCCATCATCCGCAGCACCGCCCGAAGGCGTCGCCGCCTTGGCCAGCGCTTTCGTTGCCTTGGAAGACTGGGTCGACTTCGCGGCATCCAGAATGGACTTCGTGGCTTCGGCCTGTTCGGCGAGCGACCGGTGCGCATCCGTCACGCCCGTCAGAGTCGCGGCGAACTCGGCATCCAGTTCCGTCGGCGTCGCGGTGAGCGACAGCGGCGTGGTCAGCGCCGCATCAGCGGCATTCTTGATGACGGGCATGACGACCACGGTCATCGCGTCGCCGGTCATGGTCAGAGTGAGGACGACCTTGTCGGCCGCACGCACGAGGGGTGCAAGTTCAGTGAACATAGGTGAAATGGAATGGGGAGTCTGAAAAAGACAGAAGGCGCCTGGGGCGCCCTCTGGATGGGTGAACAACTAGTAGTGCAGGACCTTCGGCACCTTGCCGCTGTAGTCGAAGTCCTTCACCGCCAACAGGCCGGCAATGACTTCCGGCTTGGGCTTATTGAAAAGCTTGGCGAACTGGTCGCCCAGCGCCTTGCGGATACCCATCTCGTCGGCGAGAACCTTCATCTCCGACTTGGTGAGCATTTCGAGAAAATCCTGCGCGTTCTGGAGGTTCCAGTGCGGCCGGAGGTCGAGCTTGTGATACCGGCAGAGTTCACGAAGGTTGCTGACGTCCACGCCGTCGATAGCTGCAACCGTCAGACCGATCGTCAGCTGTTGTCGCTTCTCGTCATCCAGCGAGTGGATGGCCGTGAGGCATCCCTGCAGCGTCGAGGACGACTTCTGCTCGGTCAGCTTCTCGAAGAACTTGCCCATCACGTCGCCGGCGATATTGCGCGCCAGCCCGTTCAGTGCAACGGCGAGGAGGTATGCGTTCGCCTGGTCAGGGTTCTGCGCGACTTCCTTGCGCAGTGCCTTGCGCCACAGCGCGGTCCGGTAGTTCTTCACCTTGTCCGATTCGCTAATCGACGTCACGGGCTTCTCGACAGCCGAAGCCGACGAATCGCCTTTCTTCGCAGGTGCTGCTTTACCGCCGGCAGCCGGTTTGGCTGTGGTGGGCGTGGCCGCTTCCTTCTCGGCCTTGATGCGGGCAGCAACCTTTTGCTGGTTGCACACCGTATCGAAGCACTGGCCGCCGTAGACCTTGCCCATGGAGTCGGGCAGACCACTGACCGCGGCGCCAAAGCTCTGGCAGGCGTGGCAGGCTTTCGCCTGCTCTTCGCCGACGCCCGTCGGGCCTTCGACCTTCAACTGGATCCGGGTGTGGTTATCGCCCAGGCGGATAATCCGCACGATCGGATA
>Ga0209023_10000766_pt1 | contig 45927 bp, 44 predicted proteins | sample LakOneMetagenome_FD_187468 | JGI IMG/M metagenome (GOLD analysis project Ga0209023, IMG submission 187468) | Freshwater and sediment microbial communities from Lake Erie, Canada (SPAdes) (version 2) | ecosystem: Environmental > Aquatic > Freshwater > Lentic | place: Lake Erie, Canada...
CCAATCTATACTACAGGCGTTGGCAGAGCAGGGCAGATTAGTCCGCCTGCCTCAAAACAAAATTGGCACCTACAACAAGGCTAACAAAGCGTACATGGCTTTCGAACAGGAACACGAAAGAGAGCCATCAACCGAAGAGTTGGCTGAATTACTGGAGATGAGTGAAACGGAGATCAACAACATCTTTCAAAGCAACACCCGTCACACATCACTTGATGCACCCGTGCATGAAGCCGAAGATGTGGCTATGGGCGATTTGCTGAAAGGCGGTGATGAGACCGATGAGGATGTAATGCACGATTCATTAAAGAATGAGATCCGTAGGGTTCTTAAATCTTTAAGTCCGAGAGAAGCGGAGATCGTAAATGCTTATTTTGGACTGGATGGAGAAAATGGAGTAACCATTGAGCAAATTGGCCAGAAATACGACCTGACCAAAGAACGTATCCGCCAGATCAAAGAAAGGGCGATCAAACGTTTGCAGAAAGCCCGCTACAGCGGTGCGCTGAAAGCATACCTGGGATAATAAATTTTGATGGGTTATAAAAAGATCCTCCTGCCAAAAGCCGGAGGATTTTTTTATGTAGCTGACAAAGAACTTTTAAATACAATAAATGTTAACTATTAATAAACAGCCGGGCTCAACCAATAAAGGCAACATTTCTTAAATTTGTTTTGCATGAAGCAACTGATTCTACTTTTTAGTACCTGTATTTTACTTTTTTCCTGCGAAAAGAATATCAATTTTGACCTGAAAGGTGCTGATGCGCTTTTGGTGGTGGATGCACAGATAGAGAACGGGCAGGCACCAACCGTGGCCTTATCAAAAAGTCTCGACTATTTTGGCGCCATCAGTCCGCAGATACTTGCTTCTTCCTTTGTACACAATGCAGAAGTGACCATGAGTAATGGAACAGTTACCCATACCTTAAAGGAATACAGCGTGTCGCTTGGTAACGGGTATTCTCTTTATTATTACGGTATTGATTCGGCAAACCTTGCTACTGCCTTTACTGGGGAATTTGGAAAACAATACAATCTTACCATTAAAGCAGAAGGGCAAACATACACGTCTAAAACAACCATTCCTTTGCTCACCAAAGTATTTGATTCGATCTGGACAAAAACCCCGCCTCCACCAACCGATACATCAAAGCGGGCCTTGTGGGCAAGGGCTACTGATCCACCGGGACTTGGGAATTATGTACGATATTATACCAAAAAGAACAGCGAACGTTTTTTACCCGGGCTCAATTCGGTATTTAATGACGAAGTAATTGACGGCACTACTTACTCTGCACAGGTTGACCAGGGCATCGACAGGAACCAGCCCTTACCAACCGGCGATGATAAATTTTTCAGCCGCGGCGATACGATCTATTTCAAACTTTCCAACATTGATAAGTCAACATACACATTCTGGAACACCTGGGAATTTAACCAGCAAAGCATTGGTAACCCATTTTCCCAGCCAGGCAAAGTACTTGGCAACATAACCAATGGCGCTTTGGGTGCATTCTGCGGATATGCATCAAAGACCGGGATCGTTATTGCCCGGTAGCTGCAACTGGAATTATTCAGCTAAATTTGCAATCAAATTAAGACAGGAGTTTTTATGGCAACAGAGAAAGTACATTGTTTGATCATTGGTTCAGGCCCGGCAGGATATACAGCGGCTATTTATGCATCAAGGGCTGGTTTGAACCCGGTTTTATACCAGGGTATTCAACCGGGTGGTCAACTAACAATCACAACAGAAGTAGAGAACTATCCCGGTTACCCCGATGGAATTCAAGGCCCAGACATGATGGTTCATTTTGAAAACCAGGCAAAGCGAATGGGTACAGATATCCGTTACGGCTTGGCAACAAAAGTTGATTTTTCTGTCCGGCCTTTGAAAGTAGAGATCGACGAAGAGAAATGGATCGAAGCAGATTCAGTGATCATATCAACCGGTGCATCTGCAAAATGGCTGGGTATTGAAAGTGAACAAAGACTGAATGGCTATGGCGTAAGCGCCTGTGCCGTGTGCGACGGGTTTTTCTTTAAAGGAAAAGAAGTAGCAATAGTAGGTGCCGGTGATACAGCCGCAGAAGAAGCACTTTACCTTTCAAAAATATGTTCACAGGTGCACATGATTGTTCGCAAAGGAGAGATGAGAGCCAGCAAAGTGATGCAGGACAGGGTGATCAATACTTCCAACATTAAAATTTACTGGAACAGTGAAACCGATGAAGTGCTGGGCGATAAAAATGTTCATGCAGTACGGATAAAGAACAACAAGACAGGAGAGAAACAGGAAATTCCGGTGAGCGCATTTTTTGTTGCCATCGGCCACCAGCCCAACAGCGATATTTTTAAAGAATGGCTTGATATGGACGAAGCCGGTTATCTCAAAACCATTCCCGGTACTTCCAAAACAAATATTGAAGGGGTGTTTGCTTCTGGTGATGTGCAGGATAAAATTTACCGGCAAGCCGTAACTGCAGCAGGCAGTGGATGTATGGCTGCGCTGGATGCGGAACGCTATCTTGGAGAAAAGGGCTTACACTGATAAATTTAAATGAAGAATTAAAAATTAAAAATGCCTCCGAAATTTATAGCCTTTTAATATAAATAAGTCACTTCCAGTTCAATAAATTCATAATTCTTCATTTTTAATTCTTAATTGTCCAATGGTTACCATTCAGCTTAAAAACCTTTTGTTCTTTTCCCATCATGGCATACATGAGGAAGAAAAAATATTGGGCAATGAGTTTGAAGTAAATATTGAACTTTCTTTTGAAGAAACCGGCCGCATCGACTCCCTGGAACAAACCATCAATTATGCATCTGTTTACCAGGTCATAAAACAGCGGATGGAAATTCCATCTGAACTGCTGGAAACACTTGCGCAGGATATGGCCCACCGGGTTCATGCTTCTGATAACCGCATTCTCTCCATCACTGTTTCTATTGAAAAAAAGAACCCGCCCATCCCCGGCATGGAAGGCTCTGTTGGAGTTAAATACCACAAGGAATTTTAGCCTGATTCGTCATTTACCTGATTCTTGTTAAACGGCAGCGGTTTACCCATCTATTTATTTTACCTTCGGAATTCAAAAATCAAACTATGATAAAGAAGATCTTCAGTTTTTTTGTTCTAGGTGTTTCTGTGATCTCAGCACAGGCACAAGACGACCTGGTTAAACAATCAAAGTATGATCCACATGCCTTGTTTGGCCCCATCTTTTATTCTGTTGGCGGAACCATCAGCCGGGCAGCAACAGGTGAACCGAATATTGGTTACTGGCAAAACAAAGCAGACTACCAGATATCTGCATCGTTGAATGATGAAACAAACCAGATATCAGGCACGGTTACCATTACGTATAAAAATAACAGTCCGCATGCATTGCCCTTTTTGTGGCTTCAACTTGATCAAAATCTTTTTAATAAAGACAGCAGGGGGCAGGCCCGTATGCCCGTCAACAGCCGCAGCCGCTATGGCGACAGCAAAAGTGATTTCAACGGGGGCTATAAGATCAGCTCCGTAAAACTGCTTAATGAAAATGCAGATGCCAATTATATCATCACCGATACACGTATGCAGATACGCCTGCCCAAATCAATGAAACCGGGCGGCGACGTTACCAAAATAAAAATTGAATACTCCTTCACCTTACCTGAATACGGTGCCGACCGTTGCGGTATTTTAAAAACGAAGAATGGAAATATTTTCACTGTGGCACAATGGTTTCCCCGCATGTGTGTATTTGACGACATCGAAGGATGGAACACCTTGCCCTACCTTGGCCCGAGTGAGTTTTATTTAGAGTACGGCGATTTTGATGTGACCATCACAGCACCATCAACCCATATTGTTGTTTGCAGTGGTGAATTATTAAATGAAGCAGAAGTGCTCACACCCACTCAACTCAGCCGTATGGCACAGGCAAAGAAAAGTGATAAGACAGTAACCATTCGTTCGGCTGCTGAAGTTACGGATGCTGCATCCCGGCCATCAAGATCAAAAACATTAAGCTGGCACTATAAGATAACCAATGCAAGAGACGTGGCCTGGGCCAGCAGTAAAAGTTTTATCTGGGACGCAGCAAAAATGAATATGCCAAGCGGAAAAACTTCCCTTGCCATGAGTGTATACCCGGTGGAAAGTGACGGTGCAAAAGGATGGGGCCGTGCAACCGAATACACAAAAGGAAGCATAGAGAATTACAGCAAACGTTGGTATGAATTTCCTTACCCCTGTGCAGTAAACGTGGCCAGCAATGTTGGTGGCATGGAATATCCCGGTATTGTTTTTTGTGGTTCCAAGGCTACAGAAGGCAACCTGTTTGGAGTTACCGATCATGAATTCGGGCATACCTGGTTTCCGATGATCGTGGGAAGCAATGAAAGAAAATACGGCTGGATGGATGAAGGCTTCAACACATTCATCAACTCCCTGGCCGATGATGATTTCAACAAAGGTGAATATAAAGATGGGGCTACTAATATGGAGCAGGTTTCCGGTTTCTTATTCGGCCCCGGTAGCGAACCCATCATGCTAACACCCGATGCCATGAAGGAAAGAAACATTGGTGTTTGTTTATATTTCAAGCCGGGACTTGGCCTGGGTTTATTGCGCAACGAGATCCTTGGCAGCGATCGCTTTGATTATGCTTTTAGAGAATACATCAAACGCTGGGCTTTTAAACATCCCACACCATGGGATTTTTTCAGAACGATGGAAAATGCAGCGGGAGAAGACCTCGGCTGGTTCTGGAAAGCATGGTTCTTGGAAAATTATAAATTCGACCAGGCAATCGCTTCAGTTACCTATGATAACAACGATGCTACAAAAGGTGCGATCGTTAACATCGTAAACATGGAACAGATGGCGTTGCCGGTAAATATCAGTTACGAAACAAAAAGCGGTGTAAAAGGAACATTGAAACTACCGGTGGAAGTCTGGAATAATACCAACAGCTGGAAAGTGAAACTGCCGACCACCGAAGAATTAAAAACTGTAACACTGGATGAAGCAAAGGTTTTCCCGGATGTGAATTTTAAGAATAACAGCTGGCAGGCACCAAATTAATTAACCAAAATGAATATAGCAGTACCGCGGTGTGAAAGCTGCGGTATTTTTTTGTTCAGCCCGCTAAGCCACCGCAGCCATCTTATTATATTTATTCCGGTATTCAACCGGCGTTAAACCCGTTATTTTTTTGAACGTAGTCCGGAATGCTTTCGTATCTGTATAACCCACATTGAACATTACTTCATTGATGTTCTTTCGGCTGGTCTCAAAACTGCGTTTGGCTGCTTCTATCTTTATCCGCTGTACATATTCAAGTACAGAATTATTGGTCGCCAGGCGGAACCTGCGTTCAAAACTTCTTCTGCCCACAGCAACGTTGGCGGCCAGCCCCTCTACCGTTATTTTTTCTTCAATATTTTTTTCGATATAATCCTGCGCCTTTTTTACAGCCTCGTCTTTATGTTCTTTCTGACCTTTGAACATGGCGAATGCAGACTGGCTGTTCCTGTCAATATCAATGGCAAAATATTTTGAAGTGAGGATGGCCGTTTCCCGGTCGGTATACTTTTCTACCAGATGAAGCAACAGGTTCCAATAGGAGTTAGCGCCGCCGCTTGAATAGATACGGTTCTCTTCGGTAACAATGCTCCCGTCCTGTACATCTACCTGGGGAAACATTTCCCGGAACTCATCCGTATATCCCCAGTGCGTAGAACATTTTTTCCCATTCAGTAAACCGGTTGATGCCAATAAAAAAGCGCCCACACAAAGGGATGCCACTTCAGCGCCCTTTTTATATTGATCAATGATCCATGGAGTAAGTGCTTTATTGGCTTTAACTGCTCCGCCCATATCGCCAAACAAAGCAGGTATAAAAACCAGGTCGGCCTTTTTTACATCCTTCAGCAACTTATCCGTATAAACAGCATATTTGCCTTCGTTTAATTTTATTTCCTTTTTTGCTCCCACCAGTTGTACATTGAACAAAGCTTTTCTTCCCGACAAGAGCAGGAATTGGTTAACGGCGCTGAAACAGTATTGCGGATCAGCAATGGCCTGCATTACTGAACTCTCCGGAACTAGAATGGCTACATTTTTCATATCTTAAAGGTAGGAAAAATGATTGTCGCAAATCGCCTCTCATTTGTCGTTTTTGCACAACGCAGGTTTAAAACAAGCAGAGTATGTTTGTATTGTTAAAATAAACAGACACTTTAAAAAATAACTGACATGATAACTACTGAAAAAACAACCATCACCATTGAAGCAACCGTGAATGCTTCTGCCGAAAAAGTATGGAAAACCTGGAACAACCCGGAAGACATAATCAAATGGGGCGTTGCTTCGCCCGACTGGCACACGCCCCGTGCTGAAAATGACCTGCGACCCGGTGGAAAATTCGTGTACCGCATGGAAGCCAAAGACGGAAGTTTTGGTTTTGATTTTGGCGGGGTATACGATCTGGTAAAACCAAATGAGTATATTGAATATACCATCGGTGACGGCCGTAAAGTAAAAATCGATTTCAAAACAAACGGCAACATGGTGCATATCGTGGAAACATTTGAAGCAGAAGGTGAGAACCCGATTGAAATGCAGCGGGCAGGCTGGCAGGCAATACTCGACAACTTTAAAACACACACAGAAACTTTGTAAGAACGCTTGTAAAATTTTGTAGCATGTCATTTCAGGCTTACATCGATAATATAAAAGCAAAGACAGGTAAAACACCTGCCGACTTCAAAAAAATGGCCGAAAAGAAAAGGTTTGTTATAAAGGGCGAACTCAACCCAAAAACAAAAGCAGGGGAGATCGTTGCCTGGCTGAAAGATGATTTTGGACTGGGGCATGGACATGCGATGGCGATCTATGCTACGTTCAAGGGAAAAAATAAATAAACACTTAAACTAAATGCAATGAACAACCAGATCTATCCCTGCCTTTGGCATGATGGCAATGCAAAGGAAGCAGCTGAATTTTACTGCGGCATTTTTAAGAATTCAAAGATCACCGTTGATACACCCATGGTGGTGAATTATGAATTGTGTGGTAAAAAATTCATGGGCCTGAATGGCGGGCCAATGTTTAAATTCAATCCTGCCATTTCATTTTTTGCGAAATGCTCTTCCATCGAAGAAACAAACGAGGTCTGGAATAAACTCATCGATGGCGGCAAAGCACTAATGGACATCAACAAGTATCCCTGGAGCGAACGCTATGGCTGGGTACAGGATAAGTACGGCCTATCCTGGCAGGTGATGGTACATTATGCCGCCGGAACCGAACAAAGCATTACGCCAGCCATGCTGTTTACAAACACCCAGTTTGGCAGGGCAGAAGAAGCCATCCGGTTCTATGCTGAGGTTTTTGATAATTCATCTACCGGGAGGCTGGAACGTTACCCGGCAGAAGATACCGTGAATACAGGAAAACTGATGTATTCCGAATTTACCCTTGGTAAATATGATGTGATTGCGATGGATGGACCCGGCGGACACGATTTTATTTTTAATGAAGCCATCTCTTTTGTGGTTAATTGTGAAACACAAACAGAGATCGATTACTATTGGGACCAGCTTACACAGGGCGGTGCCGAAAGCCAGTGTGGCTGGTTGAAAGACAAATTCGGCCTATCATGGCAGATCGTTCCAACGGTGTTGGGCAAACTGATGACCGACCCGGAAAGATCCGGAAGGGTGATGCAGGCATTCATGAAAATGAAGAAATTCGATATTGAGAAGTTGATGAATGCTTAACTGCTGTGCCGAAAGAAAACTTAATTTTTTAAAATAATTTTATGGTAACACTTAAATTCAGCATGAAAATAAATGCACCCCGTGAAAAAGTATGGCGTGCATTATGGGATGACCAGGCATACCGGGAATGGACATCGGTATTCACCGCAGGCTCTTACGCCAAAAGCGACTGGAAGGAGGGGAGCCGCATTGATTTTCTTAACCCGGGCGGCAGCGGAATTTTCGCCATCATCGACAAACTGATCCCAAATACACAAATGACCTTTAAACACCAGGGGGAAGTTAAGAATGGAGAAGACATTACGGGAGGAGAATGGAACGGTGCCGTGGAAAGTTATTTTTTATCCGATGAGAACGGGCAAACCGTTTTAAATACGGAGTTGCAAACCACCGATGACTTTCAGAAATATTTTAAAGACGTGTTTCCAAAAGCAATGGAAGCCCTGAAACAAATTGCGGAACGATGAAGGGGATCAGCAGCTATTTAACCTTTGCCGGGAACTGTAGGGAAGCCATGTTATTTTATAATGAATGCCTGGGTGGCGTGTTATATTTTCAAACGATCGGCGATTCGCCCCTTGCAGAAAAAATGCCGAAGCAGATGAAAGACTCGATCCTTCATTCCACCCTCACAAAAAAAAGCCTGGTATTAATGGGCTCGGATATGGTGAGTAATGATGGGCTTGTAAAAGGCAATGCCGTTTCACTGATGCTGAACTGCAGCAGTGAAAAAGAGACCAGGGCTTGTTATGAAAAACTTTCCCAGGATGGAAAAAGAAATCATCCATTGGAAATTACTTTCTGGGGAGCTTTATTTGGCGACCTTACCGATAAATACGGCAACCATTGGCTACTCCATTTTGAAAAACCGAAAAAGTAAAGAATGCAGGACATATCCATAAAAGATATTGACAGTTACATTGCCATGATCCCGGAAAAGATGCAGCCGCTTCTTGTAAAACTCCGGCAAACCATCCGTAAAGCAGCTCCCCAGGCCGAAGAACTGATCAGTTATGGCATGCCTGCATTCCGGTACCACGGTATGCTGGTTTATTTTGCCGGGTTTAAGAACCATTGCAGTTTTTTCCCGGGCAATGCCGGTTTAATAAAAGAGATGAAAAAAGAACTGAAAGATTATAAAACCTCCACCGGTACCATACAATTTACGCTTGAAAATCCCTTACCTGCCGCACTGGTCACCAAAATGGTAAAGATAAGAATGAAGCAAAACCTTGAAAAAGAGAAAGCAAAGAAGGGTAAAACAAAGAGCTGAGGACCGTTTCTGTTAAATAGTTATGAGCTGTGCGCCTGTTGCTTTATCTTTATAGAAAGCTTTTAGCCATGAAGACTTTACTCTCCTTACTAAGTTTTCTTATTACACTTACATTGTACTCCCAAAAAACGATCGATGTTGGAAAGAATGACCTGCCCAATACGTCGGGTTCACTTTATGCTGTAGGCGGACAGCCCTTTGCCAATTACAAATATGTGAAAGTGATGGAAGGAACTCCTTACTTTAAAGAAGAATGGATGGGAGGGAAGGTGATCATGAGTGGAGGCTTTGCATACGACAGTATTTACCTGCGCCTCGACCTGATGGAAAACAGTTTGCATTATATTGGCCCCGACGGACAGGAGATGATCGCTAATTCCCCGATACGGGGCATTATACTGGCTGATTCAGTTACCGGGAAAAAATACCGGTTCGTAAATGCGGATTATTTACAAGTAACAGGGAAAATTGCACCCGGCTGGTACCAAATGCTTGATACAGGCCAGGTGACCTTGTATAAAAAATTCTTAAAGGTCATTAATGAGAGCAGGCCCTATGGTTCGGCTACAACCGAACAACGGATTGCTACCATGGGACAATATTTTTTAATGATCAATTCTGTCTTTACCCCCGTAAAAAAAATTAAGGAAATACCCGACCTGTTGCCCGATAAAAAAGAGGAACTGAAGGCGTATATCAGCCTGAAAAATCTGTCGGGAAAAAATGATGCTGATTATTCAGCCCTTATCAGCTATTACAACAGCATTGTTGCTAAATAAATATTCAGTCCTTATTTCGTCTTCCACTTTCCGCTTCGCAAATAAATAAACGATAGGATGAATATACTTGCCCAGTAAACCAGTTCATTGCTCCATGCCATAGCAAGCGATATGTAATTCACTTTTATAAAGTACCAAGTGTATATGAGATAAACTGTGATGGCAATGATCTCTATCAGCAGGTTCACTCGTGTTTTTGCCGTGCCGGTAACACCATTCAGCCAGATGTTGGCGATGCTCATCAGCATCAGCCCCAGGCTAACCACCCGCAATACAGGAATACCTTTTTGTACAAAATCATCGCCCTGGCCAAACAACGCAAAAAAAGTGCCTGGGAAAATATTCACAAGCAGGCACATGCCGGTACAAAAACCAATGCTCAATAGCATGATACGGGTAATGGCTTCCAGCACTTTGTCTTCCCGTTTCTGTCCCATTAAATTACTCACCATCACGTTGGTGGTGCTGGCAAATGCCCACACAAACACACCCGTCAGTCCGAATACATTCCGCATGGTATTGCTGATGGCTTTGGCGGTTTCATCGTGCAGGCCTTCTATCAGGATAAAAAACACCAGCCAGGTGGTTACGCTTATCACATACTGAAGCATCAGCGGGGCCGATATGTTGAGAATCTGTTTGGTGATCTTTTTATCATAGGCATAACTTTTCAGCAAGCCGTATTGTTTTTTTAAACCGGTGCGGTATAAAACAAGCAGTACGATGACCATTCCGACCACTTCTGAAATTACCGATGCATACGCAGCGCCATTAAAACCCAATGCCGGAAAACCATATCTTCCTTTTATAAGTAAAAAATCGAGGAGGATATTTAAAGCCGCTTCGCAAATAAAACCGATCATCAGGTAGCGGCTGTTCAGCGATGCAACCAAAAATGCATTACCCATCTGGAAAAGAAATAGGAACGGAAGTCCCAGTATGCGGATCTTTAAAAACTCCATCTCTGCAGGATATGCTTTTGGATCGGCCACCTGCTGCATAATGTATGGCGCAATGAACCAGGTGATGAAGATGCCAGCCACTGCAAACTGCAAACAGATCCGCATGCCCTGGGCAAGGATCACTTTGAATGCATCGCTGTTATCGCTTCCGGCATAGCGGGCAAATACGGCCTGCAGGGCATTATTCAATCCATTACCCGCCACGGCAAAAATGAGGTAAAACACGCCGGTAATACCTGCATTGCCCAATGCCTCGGTACTCAGGTTTCCCAGGAAGATGCTGTTGGTAAGCATGTTTACCTGGGGGATGAGAATGGCGAGTGTTATAGGTAAAGCAATCGACAGTATCTGTTTATTGGTAACCTTAACTTTTAAATCTTTGCTTGCTGCTATACTTTCCATAAAGTCAGCAAAATTATCTTATTTTGTCCCCCCAAATACAAAATGTGATTCCATCTTTTAATATACAGGCCCCAAAAATATATACCGAATCGGCAAAGCTGGTAATAGAAGCTGGCCCCATGGGTATTTCGTTCACTATACTTAATACAGGAGATTGTTTCCAGGCAGTGCAGATGTATTCATTTCCAAATAAGCTCACTGAAGCAGAAGTGAATGAAGAAATGCAGGAAACGCTGGGCACAGACCCCTTATTGAAAAGGCAGTATAAAGAAATACATCTTATCTGGTGTTTTCCCGAAAGCATTTTAGTACCGCCCGAACTTTTTGACAGGGAGGACAGCCAGGCAATGCTGAACCTTGTTTTTGGGGATACCCGGGAAACAACAATTTCGCACGACTTCCTGTACAAACACAACCTCTATAATGTTTACCGGGTTCCGGAAAGTATGGCTAAGATCTTTGCAGATAAGCTTCCTGCTGTGCCGCAAACTCATCAATACTCTTTGCTGGTTGACCGGGTGAGGAAGGGAGGAAACGAATTCTTCGTTTTATTTTATACAGGTAGTTTAACCGTGATGCTTTGCAAAGAAGGTAATCTGCAGGCGATACAGAACTTCATTTACAACACGCCTGATGATATTATTTTTCACCTGCTGAATGTTTGCAAAAGTTTTGAAGTGGCCCCGGATTCAGCCAGGCTATGTCTTAGTGGTATGGTTGATAAAAAGTCGAACCTGTATGCGGCCATCTACAAATATTTTCTTCACATTGAATTCGACAGCATGCCGGCTAATTTTACCGTGGCAGAAGAATTAAAAAGCCAGCCACCGCATTTTTTCAGTCATTTATTTTACCAGGCTATATGCGTATAATAAGTGGAATATACGGCGGCAGAAGGATAAGTCCGCCGGCAAATATGCCGCACACCCGGCCTACAACCGATATTGCCAAAGAAGGTTTGTTCAACATCCTGCAGAATAACCTGGACATAGATACCTTAAAAGTGCTTGACCTCTTTGGTGGCACGGGCTGTATCAGTTACGAACTGGCGAGCCGGGGAGCGCCGGAGATCACGATCGTGGAAAAAGATGAGAAGATGTATGCTTTTATTAAGAAAACAGCTTCGGAACTGGAGTTTGAAAATTTTAACGTGGTAAGATCGGATGTGTTCCGTTTTATGGAAACAACCAACCAACAATATGATTTTATTTTTGCAGGGCCACCTTATGCACTCTCAACCATTGATGAACTTCCCAAAAAAGTATTTGAAAAGAAATTATTAAAACCCGGTGGCTGGTTTGTGCTGGAACATACCCCTAGAAATGACTACAAGAAATTTGATCACTATAAGACTGAACGCAATTACGGCACCACTATCTTTTCTATCTTTATAAATGATGGTCAGTAGTCATCGGTCATTACAGCCGCCAGTGACTAATGGCCAAGAACTAACCTTTTAACCCTTAAACGACCATATTTTGCTCCGTAGTTTCAGATACCTGTTATTTCCATTTTCCCTCATTTACGGAGCGGCGGTTTGGCTGCGGACCAAACTATTTGATAATAATATTCTCAAATCATCTTCTTTTAATTTCCCGCTTATTTGTGTAGGTAATTTAGCTGCAGGCGGTACGGGTAAAACTCCTATGGTGGAATACCTGGTAAAGTTTTTAAAGAATAATCACCGGACAGCCACGCTGAGTAGGGGTTATAAAAGAAAAACTACCGGCTTTGCCATTGCCGATGAGAATACCACGGCACTGGAGATAGGCGATGAGCCGATGCAGTTCCACCAGAAATTTCCGGATGTGGTGGTGGCGGTGGGAGAAGAAAGACTGGTAGCCATTCCGCAGTTGCTGCATGAGCGACCCGACACGCAGGTGATCATTCTGGATGATGCGTTTCAGCACCGGCAGGTAAGGGCCGGACTTAATATGATACTAACAGATTATTCTGATCTGTATACAAGAGATCTCATGCTTCCGGCAGGTAATCTCCGGGATGTGCGTAGCAGCAACCGTCGGGCAGACATCATCATTGTAACAAAATGCCCCGCAGATCTGTCTGAAGCAGAAAAAAATACAATTGTCAATGAAATAGATCCTGCTGCAAACCAAACCGTTTATTTTACAACCATTGTATATGACAAGCCTTACCAGCTTTTCAGCAAAGAAGAACTGATCCTGACACATGACTATTCTGTGTTGCTGGTATGTGGCATTGCAAATCCAACGCCGCTTAAGAAACACCTGACCGATACGGTTCATACTTACGATATGCTGCGCTATGCAGATCATCAGATCTTTCACAGCAATGATCTGAGAGATATCAAACAACAGTTTGAAAAAATGAAGGGAGAAAAAAAGATCGTGTTAACCACCGAGAAAGATGCCGTGCGGCTGGAGAAATTCGTGAATGAACTAACAGATTTTCCAATATACGTGATCCCGATAACGCATTTCTTTTTATTCGGCTGTGCAGCTCAATTTGAAGACAGGATACAGCAATTCATAAGTTCATTCCGGTAAAATCATGCCGGGTATTCAGCTTTTTTTAACGTTTTGGACACGATAAAGGGAATCAATTTCCGTTCTATCCGTATTAAACCAACTGAATATGCCAGATCATAAAAGCAAGTACGTTTTTATTTTACTCAGCGGCTTTATTTTCAATCTTTCTTCCTGCAAAAAAAATGATTCTGGTGCTGGCGCAAGTACAGATATTACCGTCACTTTAAACGAGGATCTTTCCTCCACCTGTGCAGAAATGTTCCTTACCTCAAAACACGATAACCTGGGGCGTCCTTACCTGTATATAGCAGCCAAGGATGGCGGTCTTAAAATATTCAACATCACCACAACACCCACGTTAATAAAAACCATTGCCATTTCAAATTTCGGTTCATTACATGTGATGAATCTGAGCCAGCAGGGGAATTTCCTGTACCTGGCATTGGGTAATCATTTTGGCACAGCTGCACAAAGTCCGGGATTTGCGATCATTGACGTAAGCGATCCCGCAAATGCATTTGTAAAAAGCTACTGGGCCAACAGTTCACTCAGTGGCGGAGCAGGCATTATTGAAACAGAAGGCAATTATGCATACTTAGGTGCAATGAAGAATGGACTGATGATATTTGATGTCAGCGATAAAGCATTACCGGCATTGAAGTCATCCATCGTTCCTTCCATTTTCTATCCTGACCCAAATCCTGATCCGGCAAAATACAATGCAAGAGGTATGATTGTCAGGAACGATATTGTATACCTCTGTTATGATGCAGGTGGCTTACGTATCATCAATGCAACTGATAAATTGAATCCAAGGCAAACAGGTAAATTCTCAAACCCTGACATGAATGGCAAACCAAGAGCATATAATAATCTTGTACTGGACGGCTCCTATGTATATGCTGCAGTGGATTATTGTGGTATGGAAGTGCTGAATGTAAGCGACAGTTCCAACATAAAACTTACCAGTTGGTGGAATCCCTGGAAATGCCAGGTAAATGCCCTGAACTGGTTCAGTAGTAATGGCCATGCTAATGAAATTGCATATGATGCAACAAAGAAATTAATTTTCATTTCCTCCGGCAAAAGTGATCTGCAGGTAGTAAATGTTTCCGATCCGGCAAACCCGGTATTTAAATTCGAATATGGAGGAGTGAATAATAATATGGGTACCTGGGGTGTATCTATCTACGACAAACGTATTTATCTTTCCTATATCTGCTCGGTCATTCCCTTCTCTTCCAACTGGACAGGGGTTAAAATTCTTCAGTACAATTAATTGAAAAGGGAGCGAGGGTTTTAGTAATTTGTACCGTCTAAACTAAAACCTGCAGTGCCTTTGACAGAACAGGAATTGCTTTTGGGCCTCCGCAATGGAGAAGAGCCTGCATTTAAGGAATTGGTGATCCTGTTCCAGGATAAGGTATTTAATACAGCGCTGGGGCTTTTACAACATCACACCGAAGCCGAAGATATTGCCCAGGAAGTTTTTATACAGGTTTATCGTTCCATCAACCAGTTCAAAGGCGATTCGCTTTTATCTACCTGGATCTACCGCATCACGGTAACCAAATCACTCGATCACCTGCGCAGCAGGAAGAGAAAAAAACGTTTTGGTTTTTTAACCAACCTGTTCGGCGATGACAACAAACCCGTTTACGACCCGGCAGATATTGAGCACCCGGGTGTACAGCAGGAACGTAAGGAAGATGCAGCCCTTCTTTTCAAAATGATCGACCTGTTACCGGAGAACCAGCGTACGGCTTTTATTCTAAACAAGCTGGAAGAACTGAGCTACCGGGAGATCGCCGATATTTTAAAGACCTCAGAATCAGCCGTTGACTCACTGCTGCAGCGGGCAAAACAGAACCTGCGGAAAAAATTAAATGAATTACCGCCATAGGGCGAAGGTTTTTATAAAAAACGGCATCTAACTTAGAACAGGCAAATTTTGATAATGCAAAACAATAACACCAATCAACGCACAGAACGGATACTCGCAAGCCTTGACGGGCTGCAAAGAACCCCGGCGCCTGACTTTTTTTATACAAGGCTTACAGGCAGGATGCAGCATGAAGCAAGGACTGAAAAGGAAAAATTCTTTTTGCTGAGGCCCGCCTTTGTTACTGCAGCGCTTTCACTGGTACTAATTATAAATGTTTTTTCGCTGATGAAATTAGACCGGCAGCCTGGTAAAAAAGAAAATATGCATTCAAATAAACCGGCAACCATTGAAAGTTTTGCAGATGCATACGGTATGAACAGCTTATCAGTTTATGAATAAACTTACAACATGAGCAATTTTACAAATAACCGCTGGCTTTCTGTTATAACATTGCTGCTGCTTACAGCCAATATTATAACGCTGGCTTTATTGTGGACTAATAAAAAAGCAGGCGGGAGAGAAGATGGAAAGCAACCACCGCCACAAGGCCAGGTCTTCGAGTTCCTTACGCATGAACTGAACCTTGATCCGGCACAGCAGGAGGCATATAAAAAACTGAGAGAAGAACACCAGGGCGGACAAAAAGCGATACAGGACAGCATCCGGAAGGCAAAAGATGAATTCTTTGCTTTGCTGCACCAGCCCGATGTTTCGGATTCGATGGTAAAAATGTACAGCAAGAAGGCGGTGTATGCAGAACAGAAATTAGATGAGTTCACGTTCCGGCATTTTCAAAAGCTAAGAGCAATATGTAATGCAGAGCAACAGAAAAAATTTGATAGCATCATACAGGAAGCATTGCACAGGATGGCTCCACCCAGAAGGCAGGGGCCGCCTCCACCCGGTATGCGGCCACCGGAAGGAGAGGGACCACCACCTCCACCAGGCAACTAACTAAGTAAAAATGAAGTACACTAATAAAACCCAAACCAGTTATATGAATAAAAAAAAATCGATCGTCATCAGCCTTTTGATCCTGAGTGCTTTTGCATTTCAGTATTGTTCAAAGAGCAGCGATGCCATTACACCCGTTACCCCCGCTGATCCTTATGCAGCGATCAAAGCAACTTTTGGAACCAATATTGATCCAAACAACCTGGCTAATTACGGCAACCAGGGCAAGCCCAATTATATTGTAAAAGACAATGCAGGAGGCGCTGCCATCTCAAATGCCAAAGCCACATTGGGAAGGGTATTATTTTATGATAAGAATTTAAGTTTTGATAACAGCATCTCATGCGGCAGTTGCCATAAACAGCAATTTGCCTTCGGCGACAATGTGATCGCCAGTCCTGGAGTCGCAGGCGGATCAACAGCGAGGCATTCGATGCGTTTAATAAATGCCCGGTTTGCAGTGGAACAAAAATTCTTCTGGGACGAACGGGCTGCCACATTAGAGATACAAACCACCAAGCCGGTACAGGATCATGCCGAGATGGGATTCAGCGGACAAAGCGGAAGGCCAGGACTTACTAACCTGCTGGTGAAACTGCAGGGAATAAATTATTACAATGAACTTTTCAAATTTGTTTATGGTGATGCAAATGTTACAGAACCCCGCTTGCAGGAATGCCTTGCCTCATTTGTAAGAAGCATTCAATCATTCGACAGTAAGTATGATGCCGGCAGGGCCGTGGTGGCAAACGACGGACACCCATTCCCCAATTTTACGCCGGAAGAAAACCAGGGGAAACAAATTTTCTTAACACCTCCTACTTTTGATGCAACGGGCAATCGTATTGGGGGCGGGGCAGGTTGCAATGGCTGTCATAATGCTCCTGAATTTGATATAGCACCGGTTTCGGGCAACAACGGGATAATTGGAACCATTGCAGGAACAGGTATTGATATAACTGTAACAAGAGCACCAAGCCTGCGTGATGTTACCAATAAAGCCGGTGCTGAGAACGGGCCGTTGATGCATACAGGTAACCTGGGTACTTTACAAAATGCAGTGGGGCATTATAATATCATTAACCTTGCACCAGGTAATACCAACCTGGATCCAAAACTCAGGCCGAATGGTTTTGGCCAGCACCTCAATCTCACCGCCCAGGAAATGAATTCGCTGATCGCTTTTATTAAAACATTATCGGGAACCAATGTTTATACAGATAAAAAATGGAGCAGTCCTTTTTAATTAAAAAAGTACTTAAAAAATAAATAATGAAGAAACTACTTACTGGCGCAGCATTGCTGATCGTAATATATGCATTCACGCAATGCAAAAAATCGGATGACACAACCACTGCCACCGGTGGCGGTGGAACAACAACTGTTCCGGCCATGTTCAGCAAATTCAATTCAACCGTTACAATTTCGGTGGAAGGAAATTTTGTGGTGCTCAAGTCAAACGGGTTACCGGAACATAAAAGTCCTTATTACCAGGGAACGGCATGGGCGGCTACCTTGTATGAAGCATACAATGGAACCAACCCGGCATTTATGATCAATCCAAACCGCATTGCATCACAAAACCTGGTGTTTAAAATTCCTATCAATCCGGCTGTAAACGCCACACACGAGGCAACACCCCTGGGGCCAATCGGTATTTCGTTGAATGGAGTTCCGCTGTTTAATCAATACGCCGGACCAAGCCAGCCGCTGACGAACGAAATAAATTCATTCGATCAATACAACGGGCATCCACAACAAACCGGGCAATATCATTATCATGTGGAGCCGCTTTATACAACCGCATTAAAAGGCAAGGATGCATTGATCGGATTTTTGCTGGATGGGTTTCCTGTTTACGGACCAAAGGAAAACGGTGTAACATTAACAAGTGCTAACCTGGATATTTATCACGGGCATACATCCGCCACAGCTGAATATCCCGGCGGCATTTATCATTATCACATCACGGCCGATGCACCGTATATCAACGGCAGCGGTTTTTATGGCACAAAGGGAACTGTAACACAATAAAACAACAATGAACAGGGCAACCTGCATTATAATTCTTGGTTTCTTAGTAAGTTGTTTCGGGTTGGGCTGTCGTCAAAAGCAGCCTGCCCAAACTTCATCAGTAAAAGTGGAAGGCCTTCCGTATTATAATGCACCGGATTTTACACCTCAGTGGATCGAAAGCGGGAGTAAGCAATTAGATACAATACACACAATAGCATCCTTCTCATTTACTGATCAAAACGGAAATACGATCACCGACAAAACAGTAGCCAATAAGATCTATGTGGCTGATTTCTTCTTTACTGCCTGTCCGGGAATTTGCCCAAAACTTGCTAAGAATTTAAAATTAGTACAGGAAGCTTTTGTAAATGACGATGGCATTATTCTATTATCACATTCCGTTACGCCGGATAAAGATGTACCTGCCGTATTGAAAAAATATGCGGTCAACTATGAAGTGAATGATGCCCGCTGGCATTTGCTTACGGGCAATAAAGATTCTATTTATACCATCGCCCGTAAAAGTTATTTTGCCGATGAGGACCTGGGCATGCAAAAGAACAGCAGCGATTTCCTGCACACAGAAAATATCCTGCTCATCGACAGGTACCGGCACATCCGTGGTGTGTATAAGGGAACATCCCCGGCAGAAATGAATAATTTAATTGCCGATATAAAAATTTTAAAAGAAGAACGAGATTGAAATTTTGCATGTACATATTACCAGGGATCGTATTTTTTTCCTGCCGGGAAAATGAAAGGGCTGCGGCCGTACATTCATCTTCCGTGACAGTTATTACCGGCGATACGTCTTTGCACCTGGTTAATGGCGTTTGGTATTATAAAAATGAAAACCCATTTACCGGTATTATAAAAGAATTGCATCCGGGTGGAAAAATAAAAACATTGCAACCAGTTCAAGGCGGAAGACAAGAGGGCTTTAACGAAACTTTTTATGTCAACGGGTCAGCCGAAAGCAAACGCTGGTACACGAAGGGGGAGAAGGATAGCCTGCACACAGGCTGGTGGGAGAATGGCAATAAGAAATACGAGTACCATTTCAGCAATGGAAATTACAACGGACTTTTTACCGAATGGTATCAAAGCGGGAAAATGATACAGCAGGTTTTGTATGAGAACGGGAAAGAAATTTCCGGCAAGGGCTGGCGGGAGAATGGAAAACTGTATATGAGTTTTGTGATGAAGGGTGGCCGGCGTTATGGATTGTTTAATGCAAATCTTTGTTATTCGCTGGTGAAGGAAGATATAAGATAACTTGGAGATTTGGTAATTTGAAGATTTGATAATGGTTGAATTAAACGCACTCTTTTGCATCTTCAAATTGCTTCATTTTCAAATTTTCAAATCATCTCGCTATCTCGATCTTCACTTTCTTATTCTTTATCTTCTCATTCTTTATCAACTGCAGTGCATGTCCAACTTTTAGTTTGCGTATTGCCACAAAGCTGAAAAAATCTTTTACATCGATCAAGCCGATGTCTTCTTTTTTTAGTTCACCTTTTTTAGAAAGAAAACCAACGATATCGATCTTATTTACTTTATCTTTTTTACCTGCAGCGATGAACAGGGTACTCCATTTTGGTTTTTCCGGAATAGGATGATCTCCTTCCAGTTCAATATTTTCAACAGCAGCAATATAGCCCGGCAATTTTTCGTCGGATGATAAAATTAAAATGGCCGTGCCACTGGCATCCATACGGGCTGTGCGGCCATTGCGGTGTGTGAACACATCTTCAGTGGCAGGTAAATGGTAATGAATGATGTAACGGATGTTTGGAATATCCAGTCCACGGGAAGCCAGGTCAGTAGTTACAAGTACATTGGAAGTTCCATTGCGGAATTTGCACAAAGCGCTGTCTCTTTCCTGTTGCTCCATACCGCCATGATAAAACACATTCAGTATTCCTTTGTCGGTTAAACCGTTGCTGGTGCGTTCCACCGATTCACGGTGATTGCAGAATACAACCGTAGAACGGTTACCGAGATAACAGATGAGGTTGAACAGGGTATTCAGTTTGTCTTTATCATCGCTGAAAACCGTTTTTATGTCCAGCATACTGTCCGTATTTTCGGTCTTTGGCAAATAATTCAGGAATACGGGGTTGGTAAGGCCAATGAAATCAGGTATGGGCACTGCATTAGTGGCTGATGTAAGTATTCGTTTAGTAATGCCTTTTAATGAACCGATGATGAAGGACATTTCTTCGGTGAAGCCAAGTTCAAGCGATTTATCAAATTCATCCAGCACCAGGGTGGTTATATTATCCAGCGAAAAATTTTTCCGGCGGATATGATCGGCTAAGCGTCCGGCGGTTCCGATAATTACGGCTGGGGCCTGCTTCAGGTTATTTTCTTCGGTTTCACGTTTGTGGCCGCCATAGCAAAGCGTTACTTTAAAACCCGTTTGCATGCGGCGAAACACATCGTCTATCTGTATGGCCAGTTCACGGCTCGGAACGATAATTAAAGTCTGCACATTGCTGATATCCGGGTTTAACCGCTGTATTACCGGTAATAAGAAAGCCAGTGTCTTTCCCGAGCCGGTGGCCGATAACAGGACCATATTCTCATTTTTTACATTGGCTTCCAGTGAAGCTTCCTGCATGGGGTTGAGTTCGGCGATGTCGAGGTTGGAAAGAAATTTTTTAAGGGCTGTATGAGTGCTGTGCATTTCGGCAAATGTAGCCTTTGTATGGCTATAAAAAGAAAATCCCCAAATCAAGATTGACCCGGGGATCGGTTTCAAAGGAAAATCGGCGTTTAAACCATGTTGCTCTGCACAACTATAGATAACCAGGCTCAAACACCTGGATTCAGAGATCCTCAATAAATGTTTACGGCTAAAATGTATTCTTTAGGTACTGATCGAATTCGTTAGGTACGGGATTGGAGAATTAATGGGGTATGTTCCTTTAGGCAAATGCTGTGCCTAAAATTAATAAGCGATTAAAATCCCAGCCTTATACCTCATTCAAGTTTTAAAGATACAGCTTTTCTGTTTTATAATTAATATTATGTTAAACAGGCTCACATTGAAAATGAATTCATTGCACCCGTGCCACCCTAGAGCGGAGATTTATGGGGAGACCGATTTGTTTCTAATAGTGTGTGTACTACCCTGTATGGAGATTGTGTAAATGAGTCCGATATTAGCACACTGAAATTTTAAATACCCAGCAAAAAACCCAATATCACTATTGGGTTTTTATATTCAACATATTTATTCAGCGATTAACTTTCAGTTGGTTCTGTAGCTTCGCCTTCGGCAGATCCGGGCTTTGTTTCCCCAATACTGTCTTCAATTTCTTCTTCCTTTTCTTCCAGTTGTGTAATGGCTGCAATGGCATCGCCTTCATCAACACGTATCAGTTTTACCCCCTGGGTAGCCCTTCCTTGTTCGCTGATCTGGTTCACCGGCATACGGATGGTTATTCCCGATTCGCAGGTGATCATCAGGTCTTCTTTTTCCGTCACATCAAGCAAACCAACCAGTGACCCGGTTTTATCGGTTACACTGATGGTCTTTACACCTTTGCCACCCCGGTTGGTAACCCGGTATTCTTCCACGGCTGTACGTTTACCATAGCCTTTTTCACTCACCACCAAAATGGTACGACTCTTATCTTCCCTGTTCACACATGCCAGTCCAACCACTTCATCTTTTTCATCATCCACTTCAATACCGGCAACACCTTGTCCGCCACGGCCGGTACTGCGTACCTTCTCTTCCGGGAAACGGATAGCACGGCCACTCTTCACCGCCATCATGATCTCACAATTTCCATCGGTGAGTTTTGCTGCCAGCAACTGGTCGCCTTCTAAAATATTAATAGCGATGATACCATTTTGCCTTGGCCTGCTGAAATCTTCCAGGTCGGTCTTCTTGATCAGTCCTTTCTTTGTACAAAGAACAATGTAATGGCTGTTCACATAATCCTTGTCCTCAAAATTCTTCACGTCAATAACGGCACGTACTTTATCGTCCGGTGGAATCTGCACCAGGTTCTGAATAGCCCGTCCCTTGCTGGTCTTATCACCTTCGGGGATATGGTAAACCGGCAACCAGAAACACTTTCCTTTTTCAGTAAAGAATAATAAGGTGTGATGCGTTGATGCCACGAACAGGTGTTCAATAAAATCTTCCTGCCGGGTGCTGCTTCCCTTGGCGCCACGGCCTCCGCGGCGTTGCTGCCTGTATTCGGTAGCCGAAGTACGTTTGATATAACCCAAATGCGAAATAGTAACCACCACATCTTCTTCTTCGATGAGGTCGATCATTTTTATTTCATCATCCAGGTAAGTTATTTCGGTGCGACGTTCGTCGCCGAATTTGGTTTTAACTTCTATAAGCTCATTTTTGATGATCTCGAAGCGCATGCTTTCGTTAGCAAGTATCTCTTTCAATCGTTCGATCAGTTTCATGATCTCGGCGTGTTCTTCCCGGATCTTTTCGATCTCCATACCGGTAAGGCGTTGCAACCTAAGTTCCAATACTGCCTTGGATTGTATCTCACTCATGCCGAATTCGGTCATCAATCCTTCGTGTGCAATGGCTGGTGTGGCTGAATTACGGATCAATGCAATTACTGCATCCAGGTTATTCAGGGCAATGATATACCCTTCTAAAATATGTGCCCGCTCTTCTGCCTTGCGTAATTCGTATTTCGTTCTGCGTATCACAACCTCATGCCTGAAATCAACAAACTCTTTGATGAGTTCTTTCAGGTTAAGTGTATATGGCCTTCCTCTTACAATGGCCACGTTGTTTATACCATAAGAGGTTTGCAGTTCGGTATGTTTGTACAACTGGTTTATCACCACCTGTGCTACGGCATCCTTTTTAAGGTCTACCACAATACGGGTGCCTTCTTTGCTGTTGCTTTCGTCGTTTACATTGGAAATACCCTCTACAATCTTCTCTGAAGTGATCTCCCCGATCTTTGCAGCCAGGTTATCAATGTTCACCTGGTAAGGCACTTCATAAATAACCAGCTTCTCTCTTCCACCGGGTCCGGTCTCAACATTCACTTTACCACGCAGCACTACCCTTCCTCTTCCCGTATGCATCGCAGCCCTTACTCCTTCAAAACCAAAGATGGTTCCGCCGGTTGGAAAATCGGGTCCTTTTACATGCTTAATGAGGTCTTCGATGGTAATATTATTGTCATCAACATACGCAATACATGCATCGATCACTTCGGAAAGATTATGCGGCATCATGTTGGTGGCCATACCCACCGCAATACCACTGCTCCCGTTTATCAGCAACTGGGGTATCCTTGTTGGCAACACCGTTGGTTCCTGCATGCTGTCATCAAAATTCAGCTGGAAATTCACGGTGTCTTTATCTATGTCTTCCACCATGGCTTCGGCCAGTTTTTGCATGCGTATCTCGGTATAACGCATGGCAGCTGGTGGATCGCCACCCTGGCTACCAAAGTTACCCTGGCCATCGACCAATTTATAACGCATGTTCCATTCCTGTGCCATACGAACGATGGTATCATAAATAGCAGAATCGCCGTGCGGATGGTAACGTCCCATCACATCACCCACGATACGGGCTGATTTTTTATAGGCCTTGTTGCTGTTATTGCCCATTTCGTTCATGCCGTGCAAAACGCGGCGGTGAACGGGTTTCAGGCCGTCACGTACATCGGGTAAAGCTCTTCCTACGATCACACTCATGGAGTAATCGATATAGGAAGTCTTCATTTGTTCCTCGATATTAACCGGTATGATCTTGCCCCGGTTGTTGAGATTACCCGTATTCTCAGGTAGATTTTCGTCGCTTAAATTTCCGTTGTTTTCCATAATTTTTTATAGGCTGCGAAGATACCAAAAATAGCCCGTTTTTGAACGTTAAAAAGAGTGTTTTTGGAGCCTATTTTCGCACATTTTTTGGCCCGTTGTGGATAGAACGCTGATGACACGGACAGGGCTGATTATCGCTGATAATAATCCGTTTTCTGATCCGGTAAATCAGCGCCATCCGTGTTCTATCCATCAATTAAACTAACTTGCAAAAAACTTTTTTATTTGAAAACGATCGTTCTCATTGGTGCCGGAAAATCGGCCACTGTTTTAATAGACTACCTCATTGCTGAAGCCCAAACCAATGAATGGAAATTCATCATTGCGGATTCTAACCGTGAGCAGATACTTGCCAAGACCAATAATTCTCCTTTTGCCGAAGCCGTGCAACTGGATGTAATGAATGAGAAGCAACGGAGTAAACTGATAGAAAAAGCACATGTAGTTATTTCGATGATGCCCCCTGCCCTGCATTTTTTAATTGCAAAAGATTGCGTGGAGTACCGCAAGCACCTGCTTACTGCATCTTACCTGGATGATAAGATGAAAAGCCTCCAGGACGAGATCAACGACCGGAAATTATTATTCCTTTGTGAAATGGGATTAGACCCGGGCATCGATCACATGAGCGCCATGAAGATCATTGATGCGGTAAAAGCGAAAGGTGGGAAAATTGTTTCTTTTAAAAGTCACTGCGGGGGTTTGGTAGCCCCGGAGAATGACGATAATCCCTGGCATTACAAGATAAGCTGGAACCCACGGAATATTGTGATGGCCGGGCAATCGGGAGCGGTGTATAAAGAGAACGGCGAAACAAAGACGGTGAAATATGCCGATCTCTTTGATGTGTCCAACAAAATTATTTTCGACGGGTTGAATGACCTTGCCTTCTACCCTAACCGGGATTCATTGAGTTATATACCTACTTATAAATTGCCCGATGCTGCAACGTTCATAAGAACCACGCTGCGCCATATTGATTTTTTTAAAGGATGGAACGCCATCGTACACGCCGGGCTGACGAATGAAATAGATGCAGTTGATGTTGCCGGGTTAAGTTTTAAAAAATGGTCAGAGCCTGTTTTACCTTTTATGCATAAGGAGAATGAAGCGATGCTCCAATTCCTCGGGTTGTTTGATGATGCAATTGTTCCTGTCACTGTAAAAAATTCGGCCGACATTTTACAATTCCTGGTAGAAAAAAAACTGAAAATGTTGCCTGCAGATAAAGATATGATCGTTATGCTGCATGAATTTGAATACGAGCTAAACGGAAAGAATGAAAGCCTGAAGAGCTGCCTGGTTGTAAAAGGCGAAGACAGTCTGCGTACGGCGATGGCAAAAACGGTTGGCCTGCCATTGGGTATTGCGGCAAAATTAATTTTGAACGGAGTCGTTCAATTAAAAGGACTGCACATACCTACTGCAAAAGAAATTTATGAACCGGTGTTGCAGGAACTTGAATCGGCAGGAATAAAATTTATTGAAACAGCTGGGTAGCAGATCATTGATGAAACACGCCCCTCTCTGCATCCAGGGTAAAATTATCCCGGTTGGCAATGATAAGCTTCCTGTATTCATTTACTTTTATCCAGTGCAGTATCCAGCAAACGACAAAGCCGAGGGTTGCCAGCAAACCCAATACTGGAATAAAAGAGCAGAGCCGTAAAATATTCTTGGCATTGCCGATGCCCTGGCTGGGCTTCATTTCTGTGGTGGGAATATTCAGGCGGTAACACTCCAGCGCAAAAGATTCTGCGATCTTATTTACTACAAAGAACATCCATATAAAATTGAAAAGAGGGATCAGCGATAGCCATACCTGCCCCGGTGGCATTTGCCTGTTCTCATCACATACCGCTTCCAGGGCCCGCTGCAAACTGAGAAAATAAAAAATGGTTGGAATTAATAACAATACCAGCATTAACAGAACTATTAATGCTGACCCCGTGTAATTTTCATAACTCTCATACATAAGCTCGATATTATAACAAAGAAATTAAAGATCAGGGATTAGATAAAATTCTTTTTAGCTCCTTCACTCCTTCTGTTGCCGGCATTTCTATGAGTTGAAGATTGCTTTGCTTTTCCGTTGGCGGTATCTTTTTATCAATAATGAATTTGGGTAAATGAGGCGGCGTGTAATATAAAAGTGAGGCGGCGGGATATACCTGCAGCGATGTACCTACCACTACAAAATAATCGCAGTTCTGCACAATGGCTGCGGCTTTTTCCATCATAGGTACCGCTTCGCCAAACCAAACAATGTGCGGCCGCAGTTGATGACCATCTGCTGCCACATCGCCCAGCATGATATCGCCCCGTATTTCGTACTGATTGTTTTCATCAGCAATGCTTCTCATTTTAAAAATCTCGCCATGCAGGTGCAGCACCTTGGTGGAACCGGCCCGTTCATGCAGGTCATCTATGTTTTGTGTGATGATGGTTACATTGAAATCGTTTTCCAGTTCGGCCAGGCCTATGTGAGCTGCATTTGGTAAGGCTTCAGCCACATCTTTTCTTCTTGCATTATAAAAGTCGAGCACCAGCTGCGGATCTTTTTGCCAGCCCTGTGGTGAAGCCACTTCATACACATCGTATCCCATCCATAAGCCATCGCTGTCACGAAAGGTTTTTAACCCGCTTTCAGCGCTGATGCCGGCACCGGATAATACAACAAGGTGTTTTTTGTTATTCATGATTCTAAAAGAAAGAGGGATATTTTAAACAACCCAGGCTTGGTTATAGTTCTTTTTGCCGGAATTTATTTTTTCCATGTTTATTGCTAAACGCCGTTCCTGGTTCATTTTACTTTTCGACGATGCTCCATTCCACATATTCCGGCTTGTGGGTAAAAGCGGGTGACTCAAAAAAACTGCTTTTTTGTTCCGGTAAAAAATTGTTGAAGTTTTTTTGGGGGTATCACCCGGGTAGTATAGCCTATGCCGGGTGCAGTATTTGCGCTGCTAAAAGCTGCCTTTTTTTTGGTTCTATCCCTTCTTCTTCCAAAGGACGTATAAACCGGGCAGCGCTCCATACATTGTCCAGTGCTATCATACGAACAGGTTCAAAACCGTGTTCCGAAACAAAATCCCAGTTCTTATCCCGGGAAAGATCACTGGCTATTTTAGAAGTAAGTTTTGGATAAGCGATCCATAATTTGGCCTCTTCGTGCAGGCAGGGAACCACGTCCCTTAAAATGTCAACCAATTGCCGTTGGCTTACTGCAAACACAAGAGCAAAGTCGATCTTCCTTTTTTTCAGAAGCGGTGTTACGTTCTTTGAAAACGACAATTTGATGAATTGTTTCTCAACTGAAGAAGGCAAACCCTGGATAAGAAGGTTCTTTTCGTCGTTTAATTGCAATTTTTCCAGTAATGATTGTGAAGACATAAGCAGCGACAGTTAATGGTTAAAAAAGCATTCTAAAATCCTCTTAAATAAATAAGCCCTTTTAAGAGGCTGGCTGAATCAGCAGGGTTAGTGAACTGCAAATTTAAACATTCTAGTTGGGAGTTTAAAGTTTTGGACAAAAAAAACTCCCTGAAACAGGGAGTTTTAAAGGATTTCAGGTTTTTATTTGCCTATGGGCTTATAATAGCCGAGTGCCTCAGGCATCAGTTCATTAAGTCTTGTAATACGGTTCTCATCGGAGGGGTGCGTTGAGAGGAATTCCGGTGGTTTTCCACTTCCAGATGATGCGGCGGCCATACGCTGCCAGAATGGTACAGCTTCTTTAGGATTATATCCTGCCATAGCGGCAAAATCCAACCCAAAATGATCCGCTTCGTATTCCTGGTTACGGGAATTAGGAAGTAGTACTGCTACCTGTGCCGTGGGTGAAAAGACATTATTAAATATGTTGTTTGCTTTCTGATTTCCCGAAGTGAATATATTTCCGGCAATTTCTAGTCCTTGTGCCAATGCAACCTGGCTTATACGTTCGTTTCCATGGTGAGCAACCGCATGTGTTATTTCATGCCCCATTACCACAGCCAATGCGGCTTCATTTTGTGTAATGCCTAAAAGGCCTGTGTAAACAACCACTTTACCGCCGGGCATGCACCAGGCGTTTACTTCTTTTGATTCTACGAGATTGAACTCCCATTTGTATCCGTTCAGTTCACTGGCCAGTCCTTTTTGCGTATAATAATCCGTTATTGCTTTTGCTATCCGGTTACCAACCCTGGTCACCATTTCGGCATCTTTATTCACCGTGCCGCTTAAAACTTTGTTTTGTGAAAGGAATGATCTGTATTCTGTAAGTGCCTGCTGCTGCAGGGTTTCTTCAGGGAATAATTTTAATTGTTTACGGCCTGTAACAGCGTTTGTACTGCAGGCAATGAACATCGATAATCCGAGGAACGATAAAAGGAACCTTTTCATTTGTTAGGGGTTTTAGAAATGCAGATAAACAATTGCTGTACCAATCTGGAAAAGGTACAAGATAAATATACAAAATTTGGGATAGTAAAAGCCGGGGTTGATCAACAGTAAATCATTAATCGTGGCGGCGACGTGATTTTCTTCTGTCACGATGTTTGAGGATGGGTATCCTGCTTTCCACGCCACGTAAAATGCGGCCTATGTTTTTCTGATGGGTGAATATCACGAGTAAGGCAACCAATAGTGCAAATATGCGGTAAAGCACTTCATGCTCATTCCATATCCACAATACACAGATCGGGAGTGCAATGGCAGCAATAATTGAACTGAGTGAAACATAACGGGTAAGATAAAGCACCAACAGAAAAACACCCGTGCAACTTATTGCAATAACCGGCTGTACGGCCAATATCATTCCAAATAAAGTAGCAACCCCTTTGCCTCCTTTAAAACCGGCGAAGATCGGAAAAATATGCCCGGTAACTGCAGCCAGTCCTAAACCAATCATGAAGTTTGTACGTTCCCATTCATTATGCAGGTAAAATGGAATAACACTGAATAAACCTGCAGCAACCAAACCCTTCAGTATATCTATGGCCATTACCATGGTACCATACCTGGAACCGAGTACCCGGAATGTATTGGTTGCACCCATGTTGCCGCTTCCATAGTCACGTATGTCAATACCGAAAAAGCGTTTGCTAACGATCAGAGCAGTGGGAATTGAGCCAATTAAATATGCAAGAACAATAAGAAGTAATTCTTTCATCCGTTTTCTTAGCTTGAGTTGAAGTACACAAAAGTAATAATAAATTAACTCATAGGGCCAGTATATTTACCCTCTTAGCCGTAAAATATGAATAATCAATTTATTATGCTGCCTGCCAGTATTTTAGATATGGCATTACAAGTCAATCCATTTTGAACTTCAGGCTTATCCACTCTCCTCTTTGCAGCGTATTAATATGGCTAAGATTGAACACAGAAAGCACCTGGATAAGATCGGCTTCATCCTGCTTTAAAAAGCCGCTTAATAATATTTCCGTGTCCTTATGAGCGGCCTTAACGATCAGCGATAGATTATCAACTATTACATTCAGGTTGATATTGGCCAGAATTATGTCATAGGTCTTTCCAGTTAAAAGTGCATCTGCCTTGGATATATTTATCTTATGGCAACTATTTGCCCCAATATTTTCCCGGGCATTTTCAATGCTCCAGTCATCGTTATCAATGGCATCAACTGACAGGGCGCCCATTTTTTCTGCAAGAATGGCCAACACTGCTGTTCCGGTTCCAAAATCAACGACCGATTTTTTTTTAATATCCATTCCACACATCTGCTCGATCATCATATACGTGGTGGCATGGTGACCAGTACCAAAACTCATTTTGGGGGTGATAATTATTTCATGCTTCACATTTTGTACCGGTTGATGAAAGGCTGCCCGGATGGCTGCAAAATCGCCGATGATGATTGGGTCAAAACTGCTCTCCCATGTGGCATTCCAGTTCTGCTCTTTTATGAATGATCTTTCATAGGCAATGTCAACTGCATTTGTAATTACATTCAAATCATCCTGGTTAAAATTTTCCTGGCTGATAAAAGCTTTAAGGCCATGCCCCGTTTCTTCAAAACCCGTGAACCCAATATTACTCAGTAATGCGATCAGCATCTCCGTTTTACCTGCATCAACATTTGAAAAGTATAACTGAACAAACTCTTTGCTCATTGACTTGATTTATTATGTGCAGAAAAAAAATAACCGGCAGTTTGTGTTGCTGCCGGTTATTGATTATTATTAAAATTATGCTTTCCCTTCCTGCGGCCTTGGCTGCATTTCGGGTTTTGGTATCAACGCTTTGCGGCTTAGTTTGAATTTACCGGTCTTTTGATCTACATCCAGTAATTTAACTTTAACCTTATCACCTTCCTTAAAGATTCCATCCATGCTTTCCAGGCGTTTCCAGCTTATTTCACTGATATGTAATAAACCTTCTTTCTTAGGCAGGAACTCAACAAAGGCACCGAACTCTTTGATGCTTTTTACAGTTCCTTCATATGTATCGCCTACAACAGGCACAGCCACAAGGCCATTAACCCATGCAAGCGCCCTGTCTAGTCCTTCTTTTTCTTTTGAGAAGATGCTTACTTCACCGTGGTTATCCACTTCTTCAATATTAATGGTCGTTCCGGTTTCACGCTGAATTTCCTGGATCACTTTACCACCTGGCCCGATCACCGCCCCTATGTATTCTTTATCAATAGTTATCTTAACCATCCTTGGCGCATGTGGCTTAACATCAGGTCTTGGTGCTTCTGTACATGCATACATGGCATCTAAAATGTGCATACGTCCTTTTTTAGCCTGCGCTAAAGCCTGCCGCATCACATCCATGCTTAAACCATCCACTTTAATATCCATCTGAACACCACAGATACCATCACGGGTTCCGGTAACTTTAAAATCCATATCACCCAGATGATCTTCATCACCTAAGATGTCAGTTAAGATAGCAAAGTCATTATCTTTTTTGATAAGGCCCATCGCTACACCACTAACATGCTTTTTCAGGGGCACACCTGCATCCATAAGTGCAAGAGAGCCGGCACAAACGGTAGCCATCGAAGAGGATCCATTACTTTCCAGGATATCACTTACAACCCTTACGGTATAAGGATATTCGGTGCCGGGCATCATTTTCTTTAAAGAACGCATGGCCAAATTACCATGACCAACTTCCCTGCGGCCAACACCTCTCATCATCTTTACCTCACCGGTTGAAAATGGCGGAAAATTATAATGCAAAATGAATTTGGTATAGTCAGATTTGAATGCACTTTCCACAAGCAACTCATCTAAAGGGGTTCCTAAAGTAACGGTTGTAAGTGACTGGGTTTCACCACGTGTGAATAATGCAGATCCGTGTGGAGTTGGCAAATTATCGATCTCCATTTCCAACTGGCGGATGTCTTCTGTACCCCGGCCATCCAAACGTTTTCTGTCATGCAGGATCATATCCCTAACCACATAATATTGCAGTTCTCCATAATAATGACCTATCAAAGCCTTGTCTTCATCGGGCAATTCTTCGCCTAAAAAAGCAACCACTTCTTCTTTTAAAGCGGAATATGCATCGCTTCTTTCGTGCTTTGCAGAAGCAGATGAAGAAATGGCATACATTTTATCTTTTGCAAAAGCGGTGATCTTCGCATTTAATTCTTCATTACGGTAAGGCCTGGTGTAATCTCTTTTAGTTGCTGATCCTACCAGGTCCCTTAATTCTTCCTGTGCTTTTACCTGCATGCGGATGGCATCATGACCGGCTTCAATAGCTTTGATCAGGTCTTCTTCCTGGCACTCGTTACTTTCGCCTTCCACCATCATGATATTCTTGTTGGTAGCTGCAATGATGAATTCAAAATCAGATGCAGCCAACTGTGTACGTGTAGGATTAATGATCATTTCACCATTAACTCTTCCGATCCGCACTTCGGAGATGATCTCCTGGATTGGAATATCTGAAACAGCCAATGCAGCCGATGCAGCCAGGCAAGCCAGTGAATCGGGCATTACTTCATCATCCGATGAAATAAGCGAAACCAGTACCTGTACTTCACATAAATAATCTTCAGGAAACAAAGGCCTTAAAGCCCTGTCTATTAATCTTGAGGTAAGAATTTCGTAATCATTCAAACGGGCTTCTCTTTTAAAGAATGAGCCCGGGATGCGGCCTGCTGAACCAAATTTTTCCTGGTAATCTACCGATAATGGAAAAAATCCCTGTCCGGGTTTGGGTTCTTTATTGGCAACAACAGTAGCCAGTAAGATACAATTGCCCAGGCGAACCGTAACAGCACCATCAGCCTGGCGGGCCATTTTACCGGTTTCAATGGTAACCATACGGCCACCACCTATATCAAAAGTTACTGATTGAGGTTTTAAAAATGACATATAATTTGTTGTAGTTTATGGCTTATTCCGGGCTGCAAAGACTCTCCCAACGGCGAGCAGGCAGGCAAAAACAAACCTTGTTTAAAAAGAAGAATTCCCAACCGGATTAATCGTAGTTGGGAATCGTTCGTATTACATAGTTGGAATAGTTTATTTACGCAAACCTAATTTCTCGATTAAAGACCTGTACCCAGTGAGGTCGTGCTTGCTGAGGTAAGTAAGTAAACGCTTGCGCTGGCCTACCATTTTCATTAAACCCCGTTGAGAGGAGAAATCCTTTTTGTTGGATTTCAAATGATCAGAAATGTGATTGATACGCTCGGTCAGTAAGGCGATCTGTCCTTCAATGGAGCCGGTGTTAGTAGCTTTTGCACCAAAACTGGTGAAAATGTCTGCTTTTTTTTCGATTGTTAAATAAGGCATCTTTGTTTTTTTAATAACTTCTTTGTTATATTTCTTTTTTTTATCGCGGCAAAAGTACGTAGAAATATTGATTTTCAGGCGGCAGAGTGAGGATTTTTTTTGAATATTGCCAAGGCTAATGCAACGTTGGGCGTTCATAGGTTTCCCCGACATCTTTTAAGGTTGATTGCCTTAAAAGATGGAAACAGAAAGCCGCTCACCCGGCACCATTCTGTAACCGGAAAAAAGCAGTTTCAATCCAAAACCAGGGCTGAGTTGAAAAAAATAATATTTACGGTAACCAACGACCTCATTCATGACCAGCGCATGGTGCGTATCTGCAGCAGCCTGGCAAATGCCGGGTACGCTATTACCCTGGTTGGGGCCGGAAAGATCTATTCTTCCCCACTGGTCCGGAAAAATTACAATCAAAAGCGCCTGCATTGCTTTTTCAAAACCGGGTTTGGCTTTTATGCCGAGTACAATATCCGCCTGTTTTTTTACCTGCTTTTTCAGAAACCAGACATCATCTGCTGTATTGACCTGGATACCATGCTGCCTGTTTGGCTAACAAGTAAACTAAAAAACAAAAAAAGGGTTTATGATGCCCATGAATATTTTTCGCAGCAAAAGGAAGTGATAAGCAGGCCCCCGGTGCATAAAGTATGGAAGTGGATCGAGCGGAACTTTGTGCCAAAATTCAGGAATGGATATACGGTAAGCCAAAGTATCGCCACGGAATTTAAGAACCTGTATGGGGTAGAATATGAACTGATACGAAATGTGCCGGTACGTAACCCTTTAATGGCCGTTATTCAGCCAAAAGATAAGATCTTACTTTACCAGGGAGCAGTTAATGAGGCCCGGGGGCTGGAATTTCTTATTCCTGCCATGAAAAATGTTGATGCCAGCCTGCACATTTACGGGGACGGAAATTTTATGGCGCAGACAAAAAAACTGATTACCCAAAACAATCTGCAGGATAAAGTGTTCTTGAAAGGGAAGGTACTTCCGGAGGAGTTAGACAATATTACAAGGCAGGCCTATATTGGGTTAAACCTGGTGGAGAATACAGGATTGAATCAATATTATTCACTGGCCAATAAATTCTTCGACTACATACAGAATGGATTGCCACAAGTGACCATGAATTTCCCGGAATATAAAAAGATCAATGATGAATTTGAAGTGGCGTTATTAATAGATAACCTGGAGCAAACCGGCATTGCAAATGCAATTAATCAATTACTCAATGACGAAGACCTGCACAGCAAATTGCAAACTAACTGCATAAAAGCAAGAGAAATTTTAAACTGGCAGAATGAAGAAAAGAAGCTCATCGGCTTTTATAAAAACCTGAATTGACAAAAAAACAGCTCCATATTGTAACCCACGATGTTCCCTGGCCTGCTGATTACGGTGGCGTGGTGGATCTTTTTTACAAACTGAAAGCATTGCATGCTCAAGGCGTAAAAATACACCTGCACTGCTTTACACAAGGAAGACCTCCGCAAGAAGAATTAAATAAGTATTGCACAAGTGTTCAATACTATCCCCGTGATAAAAGCATACGGCGCTTCTCTCTAAGCCTGCCATTTATTGTGAACAGCCGGAAAAATGAAACGCTTATTACCAACCTGCAAAAAGATGATCACCCTGTTTTGCTGGATGGTATTCATTGCAGCTTTTACCTGCACAATGGGCAACTCGGTAACAGAAAGGTCATCGTTCGCCTGCACAATGCCGAGTTTGAATATTACAAACAGCTTGCAAAACATGAAACCAGCTTGCTCAAAAAGATCTATTTTCTTTTTGAAAGCAGTCTTTTAAAAAAATACGAGCGGTCGCTTGCAGGCAACGCAACATTTTTAGCAGTCAGCAAGCAGGATACGGTATTATATCAAACTGCTTTTTCAGCAAAAGACATTCACTACCTGCCGGTTTTTTTGCCGTATACGTTGGCTACCGGCAAAGAAGGGAAAGGTTGTTTTTGCCTCTACCATGGTAATCTGTCAGTAAATGAAAACGAAGAAGCCGTTGCCTGGCTTATAAAAAATGTATTCAATAATCTGCCTGTTCCTTTCGTAATTGCAGGTAAAGATCCGTCTAAGAGATTGCAGGAGTTGGCGCATAGTAATTCAAATACCTGCCTGGTGGCAAATCCATCCGATAAGGAAATGCAGGACATGATCTGTAAGGCACACATACATGTGCTGCCATCGCTTAACAACACCGGTATAAAATTAAAATTGCTGAATGCCTTGTTTAACGGAAGGTTTTGCCTGGTAAATAAAGCCTCGGTATCCGGCACCGGCCTGGAACCATATTGCCGTATTGCAGAAAGTGCAGAAGACTTTACCCGGCAGATAAAAGAAATCTACGAAAAGCTGTTTACTGAGCAGGAAGCCCAAATGCGCCAGGGACTTTTACAAACAGAATACAATAATGAAGTGAATGCCAGGCAGCTTATGACATTTCTATGGTAGCATTATCCCACACCTTACCCATTTCTGTCTTAATGGTTCTTGCAGGAAATTTTTTGATCACCAGGTAATCATGTGTGGCCATGATGATGGTTGTATTGTAGTCACGGCAGATATGAAACAGCAATTGCATGATCTCATCACTGGTTTCCGGGTCAAGGTTCCCGGTTGGCTCATCAGCAAGTATCAGTCTTGGAGAATTCAATAAGGCCCTTGCAATGTCCATGCGCTGCTGTTCACCACCACTCAGTTCAAAAGGCATTTTGAAACCCTTTGTTTTAAGCCCTACCTTTTCCAGTACATCAGCAATCTTTTCATCCATCAGTTTTTCATCTTTCCAGCCGGTGGCTCTCAAAACAAACTTCATGTTCTCATTTACATTCCTGTCTGTAAGCAATTGAAAATCCTGGAACACCACACCAAGGTTACGCCGCAGGAAGGGCACTGTTTTCCAGGTAAGTTCTCTTAAATTATGGCCTACCACCCAGCCCTCTCCTTCTGTTAATTGCAGGTCGCCATACATCGTTTTAAGCAGGCTGCTTTTACCGGTTCCGGTTTTGCCAACCAGGTACACAAACTCTCCCTTATCCACCGAAATATTCACATCGTTTAAAATTAGGCTGTTGCTCTGGTAAATATTTACGTGCTTTAATTCTACTATTGATTGAGCCATCTGTGATTTGGGTTTTGCGTTTTTAGTTTTTTGTTCCCGGCTTTGGTAATTCTATTAAACTTCATTGGCGTCGCACTCTTGTACATCAGCACAATATTCAACTTTTACCTAAGCGTATTTTTTCCGTGCCTCAGTGCTTCTGTGGCAATGCCTGCAAATTTAGCTTTTACATCTCCCCTTTAAAAAATTAATTTCTTCACCAATTGTTAAAAAGTGTGAACCTGCCTACCGGCAGGCAGGCAACTAAAAAAATAGTTGTAAAACTAAAATATTAGTTTTATGTTTACATCATCAAGCTAAAAGCATACAAAAATGAAAACATTAACCAGGGCCGAAGAACAGATCATGCAGACAATATGGAAGCTCGACAAAGCCTTCCTTCGGGAGATCCTTGATGAACTACCATCTCCCAAGCCACACAATAACACAGTTGCCACCATCCTGAAGATACTGGTAGAAAAGGAATTTGTTGGCGTTACGGTATTTGGCCGAACACACCAGTATTTCCCGCTGGTAAGTAAAGATGCCTACAGCAAAACAACCATGAAGACTTTTGTGAAAGGATATTTTGAAGGTTCATTCAGCAATGCGGTTTCCTTTATGGTGAAGGAAAACAATTTGAGCATTGATGACCTGGAGATGCTGTTAAAACAATTAAAGAAACGTTGATCGTTGTTCGTTGGCTGATTATTGAATGCCGAATGCTTTCGCTTCGAACTACGATCAACGGACATCGGCCAACGCCTAAAACTATTTATGAATTAAAAAACTCCTGCTATGCTGCCCTTTTTCTGGTACATGCTAAAAGTAATGATCTGCTCAGGCATTTTATTCGGTTACTACTGGGTATTTCTGCGTAACAAAGTATTCCATCGTTATAACCGCTTCTACCTTTTATCAACCTTAGTACTTTCCCTGCTTCTGCCGTTGCTTAAAATAAGTTTCTGGCAACCTGCGCAGGCTCAAAGCCAGGTGATAAAGGTCTTGCAGGCTGTTTCGGCAGGTGATGAATACATGAACAACATCGTAATTACAGCCAAAACACATACTTTGACTATGCAGGATCTGTACCCGGTCATCTATTGGCTCGTTTGCGGTATTTTTTTGGTGCTGATGTTGCGTACCTTATTTTTGATACGCACCCTTTTAAAAAAATACCCGGTACAGATCGTTGACGAAATAGCTTTTGTGAATACAAATGACAACAGCACCCCCTTCTCTTTCTTACGATTCATTTTCTGGAATAACAACATTGATATTGATACAACCACCGGTAAGCAGATATTCAAACACGAAGTGGCGCATATACAGGAAAAGCACACCTACGATAAACTCTTTGTAAATGCCGTACTGGTTTTTGGCTGGTGCAATCCTTTCTTCTGGTTATACCGAAAGGAACTGAATATGATCCATGAATTTATAGCCGACCAGAAAGCCGTGAAAGACAGTGATACAGCTGATTTTGCAGCCATGATATTACAGGCTGCCTACCCGCAGCACCGCTTTGAACTCGCCAATAATTTCTTCTACTCACCGATAAAACGCAGGTTGCTTATGCTCATGAAAAAAAATAATCCGAAAGTGAATTATTTCGGCCGGGTAATGGTCCTTCCGCTTGCGATGTTGATCTTTGTTGCATTTGCTTTTAAGACCAGGTCCGCCGACCAGACGGATGCTTTTATTCCATACACCCAACCGGGTATCATTCCCGGTCTGGATGTGCAGAACGATACCATACCCCTGAATATGAATATGTTTGTGAATGTCAAACATGCCGATTCTGCATACTTAAAAAGCGATGACTTTAAGAGCAAGGCCCTGGTGATTGTTGATTCAAAGGAAATGGGCAACCTGGGCTATGACTTTATTGAAAAAAGCAAAACGAATTACAGCAGCGTTGTTATTTGCGGGCCCGGTGAAGCCGTAAAGACCTATGGTGAAAAAGGCAGCCATGGCAGTATCTGTCTTACAGAAAAGGATGCGGAATTTATTTCAGCAGATGCCGTGTATTACAACGATAAGACCAAGACAATTTCACTGGCCGGCTCAGATAAAAAGATCAAGGGTGACATGTCGGCCACATTGATCTACATCGATGGCAAAATATCCACCCCGGAAGAATTAAATACGATCCCTCCTTCACGGATAAGCACCATAAACATTCTTAAAGGAGAAAAGCTGGATGGCATTACTGATGCAGAAGGTAAAACCGCTATCATTAACGTATCCTTAAAACCCGACGACCTGGCTGAAGTTGTAGTTGTGGGCAATCGAAAATACGAGGAAGCTCCTGTTGCAATTAGTTTGGATAAGATGGATGCACTTTACATCGGCATCAATAACCCCGTAACAGTTACCGCTCAAAATGTAAAGCCTGAAGACCTGCTGGTTACTATTTCTGAAGGAAAAATATTCGGAAGTAACGGCAAATACATCGTACACGTAACTCACGAAGGAGAAGTTACGCTGGCACTATCAAAGCGGGATGGCACAAAACTATCCGGTTCATTCACACTTAAAGTAAAGAGATTGCCAGACCCGTCTGATCCGGCATTTCCACCAGACATGAAAGTAAAAATGCAGTATGATACCGCCCGCATGCTTAAACAGAAGCAGGAACTGGAATTGCTGGCCACACAGCAAAACCTGGCAAAGCTTGATTATGACGAAAAGAAAGTACAGGTGAAAGTTGCTGGTGTAAATAAAGAGATGACCGTTGCCGGAAGAAAATTACAGGAAAAGGAAATACAGAAACTAAAGGAAAAGTATTTGCTAAAGGCGCAAACAAATCCTAACCAGCGGTATGTTGAAAACCTATTATTATCGCAGGACAAAGCCGAAGCATATCAAAAGCAACTGGCCGAGTTAAAAGTAGAAGGGAGAAAACTGCCGGATGCAGAAATACAAAACCTGAAACTAAAACTTGAACAGGATCAGCAGAGCAAAAACAACCAGGAGTATGAAGCGAAGCAATTACTGCTGAGCGCCCAGGCGAATGATTACCAAAAACAACTTACCGAAATAGAAGTACAAGGCAGGCCGATCGATCTTGTTTTTACAAAAGCTGAAATAAATCCCAGTTTCGCCGGGGGTGAAGAAGCATGGAGAAAATACCTGATCAAAAACCTGAAAGCCTCCATGCCTGTTGATGAAGGATGGAAAGCCGGCAAATACACGATCATAGTAAAGTTCATTGTGCATACCGACGGAACCGTTTCAGATATTACTACAGAGAATTACAAAGGAACAAAAACAGCCCGGCATTGTATCGAGATCATTAAAAATGCACCAAAATGGCTGCCCGCCATACAAAATGGGAAAAAGGTGAATGCTTATAAAAAACAACCCATCACTTTTGTGATTGAGGAACAATAAAGTAAAGCCATGAAGACCTTATTGTTTCAGTGATGGCATCTGTAAAAAGATGCCATCGCTTTTTTATCAATACCTGATCTCTTCGCTCTTCAACTTTATTACTAATTCTTTTTTCTCAGCAGCTTCTACCCTGCCAATAACCTGTGCATCTATTCCAAATCTTTGCGCTGCATCGATCATGGTACCGGCATCAGTCCCATCGCAATAAATTTCCAACCGGCAACCCATGTTAAACACTTCGTACATCTCTTTATTATTGCTGCCGCTGTTCTGCTGAATGATATTGAATATCTCCGGCGCCTCAAACAGGTTGTTTTTTACAATACGGAAATTACCCGGCAGATATTTCATGCACTTGGTTTGTCCGCCGCCACTGCAATGGATGAGGCCATGAATTTTATCGAAATGATCTTCGAGTAATTGTTTCATTACGGGAGCATAGGTACGGGTGGGAGAAAGAATGAGTTGGCCGATGGTTGCGGCAGGTTGTTCGTTGTTCGTTGTTCGTTGTTCGGATGCAGAAGTTTGCTCCTTGCCGGCCAACGGCCAACGGCCAACGTTTAAGTTATCTGTTAGACGATGTTTCCCAATATAAACAACATCTTCATCTAAGCCCGTATTATAGCTCTCTTTAAAATTCTCCGCATAAAATTTACTCAACACATCATGCCTTGCACTGGTAAGCCCGTTACTGCCTATGCCGCTGTTGTAAGCCGTTTCGTAAGTTGCTTGTCCATAGCTTGCCAGCCCAACGATTACATCGCCCGCTTTTATTTTATCGTTGCTGATGATCTTATCTTTTGGCCAGCGGCAGGTCATGGTGCCATTAACGGCAACGGTACGAACTACATCACCCACATCGGCTGTTTCACCGCCCAGGTAATGAATATTTACGCCAAAGCTTTTCAACTGGCCGAATATTTCCTGCGTACCAGTAATCACCTGCTCCAGTACTTCGCCGGGGATCAGGTTTTTATTCCGGTCGATGGTAGAGTTGAAAACGACGTTATCATAAATACCCACACAAAGCAGGTCATCAAGGTTCATCACCACCGCATCCTGTGCTATGCCTTTCCAAACCGATATATCGCCGGTTTCTTTCCAGTACAAATAAGCCAGTATGCTTTTGGTACCGGCGCCATCGGCATGCATGATGTTGACAAATGCATCATCCCCGCCTAAAAAATCAGGATAAACCTTACAAAAAGCATTTTGGAATAAACCCTGGTCGAGGTTCTTAACGGCGGCATGTACTTCTTCTTTCTGGGCAGATACGCCCCTTTTTGTATACAAACTCATGGCTGCAAAACTAAATGGCATTTGGCAATAAACCATTTTCAATTATCAACTACATTTGCACTACGTACATTATGCAGATACATCGTGATATAAACAGGCTCCCCGAATTTAAAAATGCCGTCATTACCATTGGAACCTTTGACGGGGTGCATCTCGGCCACCGCCAGATCATCGACAGTTTAAAACAGGAAGCTGGCAAAGCCGGTGGCGAATCTGTCATCATTACTTTTCATCCACATCCACGCAAAGTGGTATCGTCTGTTATAACAGGCGTGCGTCTCATCAATACATTGCCCGAACGGATCGAATTGCTGGAAAAGACCGGTATTGATCACCTGGTCATCGTACCATTCACCGATTTTTTTGCCAACCAAACCGCCGAAGAATACATTCGTGATTTCCTGGTGGAGAAATTCAGGCCACACACCATCATCATTGGTTACGATCATCGTTTTGGAAAAGAACGCAGCGGCGATTACAAACTGATGGAAGAAATGGCGCCTGTGTATACTTACCAGCTTAAAGAAATTTCCGAACACATCCTTAATGCCATAAAAGTAAGCAGCACCAATATCCGCAATGCCATATTGCACAGCAATGTTGATGAAGCCAACAACCTGCTCGGCTATACATTCTTTTTTGAAGGCGAAGTGATACACGGCGATAAGATCGGCCGTGAACTCGGCTATCCTACTGCCAATTTAAAAAACACCGACGAAGAGAAGATCGTTATGGGCGACGGCATCTATGCAGTGTATGCGGATGTGGAAGGAAGTTCTTATAAAGGTATGATGAGCATCGGCTTCCGGCCAACGGTGAACGGCAAGACAAGAGTTACGGAGGTAAACCTTTTTGATTTTTCGAAAGAGATATACGGAAAGATCATCCGGATCTACGTAAAAAAATACCTACGCAGCGAAGTGAGGTTTAACGGGCTGGAAGAATTGAAAGAGCAGTTGCATAAGGACAAAGAAGAAAGTTTGAAGTGGCTATAAGCGATCATTCAATATAGGATTCAGGCCGCTGAAAGCGTCCCGGCTCTACTAAGCGATCATCTTTACTACCATCTCTTTCAGTAACGATGCATCGGAAGTTCCGGAACTGCCCACTCCCACTCCTTTTAAATTGTATTGATGAAGCAGTAATAATATCCGTTCAATACCGTCGTAGCCGTAGTTGCTGATGGTTTCCATGGCATTCTTTATCGCCGTGCTGTTGAAATAGAAATGCGGTTTCAGTGCCGCTTCGCTTTTGTCGGGCATTCCAAAAACAGTATACACTTTACTGAAGCTTGCATACAAGGCCGGTAACACCATTTGTATCGGGCCTGCTTTGGGATTGCCTTCAAAGTATTGTATGATGGTAATGGCTTTTGCCAGGTCTTTTTTTGCGATAGCGGCCTGCAGTTCAAAAACATTGTACTCCTTGCTGATGCCGATGTATTTTTCAATATCATCCTCGGTGATCTCTTTTTTCCCCTTCAGGTTCAGCGCAAGTTTCTCTATTTCATTGGTGATCCGGTTTAAATCATTGCCGATGTGTTCATCCAGCAGGCTGACTGCTTTTGAATTTATTTTATAGCCCTGGCTTTTTACAAATTCACTGATCCACTCCTGCAGTTTATAATCTTTTACTTTTTCAGAGTTGAAAATTTCTGCCGATTGTTTAAGCAGTTTATAAAGCTTGGTTCGTTTGTCGAATGTTTTGCCTTTGTAACCGACCACAAAAATGGTAGATACCAGCGGGCTCTCAAAGTAACCTTCCAGTTTATCGATATCCTTCATCTGCTGGGCTTCCTTCAGCAATACCACCTGGCGCTCTGCAAACATGGGATATCTTCGGCAGGCATTCACTACCGAAGCCCAATCCGCATCTTTACCATAGAATACCGTGAGGTTAAACCCGGCTTCCGCCTCATTCAATATCTCATGCTCGGCATAATTCATCACCATGTCAATATAATAGTCTTCTTCACCTTCCAGCCAATACAGCGGCTTAAAGTTATTTTTCTTCCAATCGCTGATAATTTTTTCGGCACTCATGGTCCAAAGATAAAAGTTACGGGCAAGCCCCTGAAAAGTTTTTAACACAGCAATAACTTTGGGCTGGAATCCGTTGTTACTGGCTATCAGTACCTTTGGCGCAGTTTTAAAACCAGCTGTCCGTTGCGTCAATATCAAGGCTAATACAATATAATAATCCACGGCCAGAATCATTAATTTTATACAAGAAAAACCTTTAACCATGGCTTTTGAAAATTTTCCCGGCACCGAAAAGCCAACTGAAATGGCAACCCCTCCCACCAGTAATAACTGGCGGAATTACCTTACTGCAGGGTTGATAGTTGCATTGCTGGGAACCTGGGCTTATATCATCTGGGATAAGAATCAAACCAAAGAAACCATTCAGCTTAAAGAAACAGTCATTGCCACCACCACATCGCAGCGTGATCAATTACAAAAAGAACTGGAAGAAGCCACCATGCGATACGACATGATCAAAACGAGCAGTGCCGACATGGCGCATACCAAAGACAGCATCATTACCCGAAAAGACCGGGAGATCTCTCAAAAAAGAATAAAGATCCAGCAATTGCTGGCAAAGGTTAATGCAACCGAAGAAGAACTGACCGAAGCAAAATCACTGATCTCATCGCTCAATACAGATATTTACAGTTATAAGACAAAGATCGAAACACTGGAAGGCGAAAAGATCGTACTTACCCAGGAAAAGAACATGGTGATCCAGCAGCGTGATAAAGTGCAGAAAGACCTGGATTCTGTAAATACCGTTATCACCCAGAAAGATGAAGTGATCGATGTGGCTTCCACCCTGCATGCATCCAATTTTACCATACTCGGGATAAACGAAAAAAGCAGTGGAAAAGAAAAAACAACCACTGTTGCAAAACGGGTTGATAAACTCCGGATAAGTTTTGATATTGATGAGAACCGTACCGCCACTTCGGGAACAAAATATATTTATGTATGTGTTTTTTCACCAGACGGGAAACCTGTTTCTCTTGAATCACTGGGTTCGGGTAAATTCAATACAAGAGACGGGAAGGAAAAAATGTTCACGCAAAAAATTGATGTGAACTATACCCAGGGCCAGCGCCAGACATTGAGCATTGACCTGAAGCAAGGTTCAAGTTTTGCAACAGGCGACTATAAAATTGAAGTGTACAACAATGGCTTTAAGATCGGTGAAGGAATACGAAGTCTTAAAAAAGGCGGGATTTTCAGCTAACTGAGATAATATTTAAAAAGGGATCAAGTAAATTGGTGCCTTTTTATTTTAGAATATTGCCCGGATGGATGCCCGGCCGATATGAACCGTTCTTGACTCCCCGGCTTTTCTTCCGTCATACTGGATGCTTACTTCAATGTTACCGGCCAGGCGTTTTGTAAATTCCAGGTTCCACAAATAATTCTTTCCAGGCAGCAAACCATCCAGCAGAATATAACCAACCGTTGTATTGGCAGCGCCGGGATATCCTTTAAAACTGATCTGGTTCAATGAAAAACGGGCGCTGAGCGTACTGCTGCTGAGTATGTTGTACCGAACGTCGGCAGTAAGCACATGATTGGTTGCTTTCTCCATCGAATCGATCGTATTTCTTTTTTGTCCGTAGGCATAGATCAGGCTCAACCGAAAATTACTTTTATGTACATACGAGATGGATGGTTCAAAAATATCCTGGAGCACGAGGTAATTCCGGTTGTTGAATTTAGGCCCAACCGTGCTGAGCACATTTTTAATATTGCGGTAACCCAGGGTGGTTACAAAACTCCGGTTTACATTCCATCTTACTTTGCCGGAAAGCGTTCGCAATTTGCGGCTTTCAAAACCATAAGACAATAATGATTTGCCATTATTCACGCTGTGGGTAACATCAAATCCCCATTTTATGTTGCTGCGGTTGAAGTAAAATGTATTTGACAAAAAGGAACTCAGGGTTATTAAAGTAGTATCCACCAATTTTTTCCCGAATGGATTTACGAGAAAGTTTCCCGTAGAAATTTCTTTCTTATTTATCTGTAACGCCGAACTGCTGCTCGAACGGGATATCAGCTTCTTCAGTCCTTTCAGGTTTGTAGTTTTAAAGAGCATTTTCGGGTTTAAAGAAAAGCTGTAATTGAACTGCAGGTAATTTGCTTTTACATACTGGTTACTGGGCGTGAATACCCGGATGTATTTTTTCTGGTCCTGGAAAACAGCGATCTCAAATTCATTCAGTTCCGGTATGCCGTTGCCATTATAATCGATCCAGGTGTACTCGCCCTGGCCTGCCGGAACTTCCACGTACGTGTATTCTCTTTTTTGTTCCTGCCCCGAACCTAGTTCATACAATACATTACCGGTTAAAAAACTGTTCCATTCATTTACATAATATTCGGCCCTGCCCAACAGGCTTTTATCTTCTTTCTGCCTGCTGATGGCCGTATTCTGAATATGAAGTTTCCGGTAAGTAAGATTTAGTTTGAACTGGTGTTTATCGCTCTTGAGTAATTCGGTGAACAGGTTGTAATTATCGCTTCGGTCAGACTGTACAAGTTTTGACGTAAGCGGAAGCCGATCATTCCGGGTAAAATAGGATATGCCCCACCTGTTTGGTTTTTCAGGATTCGACCTTAAATAAACCTGCCAAACACTAAAGGCAAAACTAAGCGGCGTTAATGTATCGTACTGTTTATTGCGAAGCAGGTTATGTTCGCTGTTATATTTAAACCCTACCTGCATTTTCCGTACCCGTGTCAATTCTTTATTCAGGTCGATGGTTGGCCGGAGGAAACTGCCTTTTTGCAACACATTGTTCAATGTAGTAAGGCTGAATTGCCCGGTGAGCCGCCATCCGTTTATATTATTGTAACTGTTCAGCAACTGTCGCAGGCCATTGTATTTATCGCTGCGGTTATAGCTGGTTACCTCATACTGCAGAAAATTACCTTTGCGGT
>Ga0209023_10000768_pt1 | contig 45849 bp, 19 predicted proteins | sample LakOneMetagenome_FD_187468 | JGI IMG/M metagenome (GOLD analysis project Ga0209023, IMG submission 187468) | Freshwater and sediment microbial communities from Lake Erie, Canada (SPAdes) (version 2) | ecosystem: Environmental > Aquatic > Freshwater > Lentic | place: Lake Erie, Canada...
TAAAGCAACGTGGCTATTTGCCCTTCGGGAAAGGCTCCTGAAGGAGCCTGATAAGATCCCCGGAACTAAGCACGTTTCTTGCCAAATAAACGCCTTTAATGCTACATTTCCGTGAGCAATCCCCTAGCAACTCTTTTTTATTAAGAAAAAGGTTATGATCAGCCCAACCGACGAGAAACCGAAACCTGCTCCGGTGATTGGCAAACCATCCACGCCGTCTAGTCTTCAGCCGACGGGAAGTGTCGAACCAGATAAGGGCCCAGAAATTCATCATTCCCTGATAAAATCACCAGATGAGAGAGACGCATGGGAAAAGTTGCCGCTTACTCAAAAAATAGCTGCCGTCGGGTTTCTCGTTTTTGCATGGGGCGTCTTCTTGGCCATTATCGGAGCTATTGATAAGCCTGAAGTTATCGCGAGTAGCATTCTCGGCATCGCCATTGCATTGATATCCCTGAATCAATATTACGTATCCAAACGTCAGTGGTTTGCGATGCGGCAGGGCCTTGAAAAAACTCAGGGGCAACTCGAAATAATGGACGATCAGGCCGATCTAATGCATCAGCAACTTGAGGTGATGCGGGAAACGCTGGAACAATCTGAAAATCATTTCAAAGCCATAAACCGTCCTATAGTAAGCATTCAAGAGATCAAATGGGATAGCGAGCGTCCGCGTGCGGGAATGAATGCTGGAAAATTCTGGCGTGTTAGAGTTGAAATGCGGAATTTCGGCAACACGATTGCGCACGTAACTCTGCGCGATGCCACCTTACGGGTTGTCCCCGATATCGGGTTGTCAGACCAGTGCCCTCTTCCACAGACAAGCCCTTTCCGTAGAGGATCGAACATGGTTGTTGCCTCTCAAGGCACCTTCTCAATTAACGTCGAAATCCCATTCCTTTCAAACGAGGACTATTTTAACTTGTGGACTGATGACTTGGATCGATTTGACCAGTGGAAGCGAGTTGTCTTGTGGATAGATCTCACATATAGAGATGGATTTGGAAAAGATTACATTTTCCGTCACCATGCTCGCTTTAATCGAGTTAATTTTGTTCCTTGTAATGAGCACAGCGAAGCTGATTAGCATTTTGCTAATCAGCAAAGGCCCAGATGCGTCGTAGTCCCTTGTGCTAAGAATCGGGCAGCATGAAAGAATTCTGTTAACTTAAGAGTATGACGCGAGAAGAATTATTGGCACAGGTAGACAGGTTAATTGACGCTACAAAAAGCGTCGATAAGATTCAAGGAACTCACGTACAGATCTGTGAGTTTTTCCGAAGCTATGTAGGTGAGGAAAGTTCATTCTATAAAAGCGCCGTCAGATTACAGCCGTTTTCGGACAATCCACAATATTATGCGATGGGGCTCAGTGGCCTGCTTGAATCCTTTCACGATTATGTCGTTGGAGGGCTTTTACATGGAAACTCACCCGAATACCAAGCCCGCCTCGACGTCGTTTCTGATTTTCTCGAAATGGCCGGGACGCTGCTGGACAAAAGTGATGTACATCCGGCCGCTCCGGCAGTGTTAATTGGCGCTACGCTCGAAGAATTCCTCCGAAATTGGATTGAAAAAGACGGCCTAGACCTTGGCGAAAAAAAAACCGGTATCGAATCCTATTCCCAGACGCTTCGCGACGCTAATAAGCTTACCAAGCAGGATGGGAAAGATATTACGTCATGGGCCGGAGTACGGAATCATTCTGCCCACGGAGAATGGGATGAAGTTTCTGACCGTAGTCGAATCCGCTTAATGCTTGAAGGGGTAAATTTGTTCATGCGGAAGCACTCGTCCTAGCGGAAAATAGACGGCGGTTGCTTGTGTCTGAACATAACTTGCGCCTTATTCTTGAAGGTGGAAACGGTAGACCGGAGCGTCGAACAGGGATTCGCCCTTGGTGACTAATGTTTTGGCTGGGCAATTGCAATCTTTTACTTCTTGGGTTAACACATTCATCAGACGGAAATTTTAACACAAATGCTCACCGATTCGGTTAAGTTGTTTGTTGACCTTTTCACCCTTTAGTGCTAACTTGCGGCATTATGAAACGCCAAATCCCATTTTTGTTTTTGCTTGTTGCTCTTTCCTCGTTTTCGGTATTTTCTCAAGACAAACCTGTCATTGTTACAGCCTCACACGCGAATATCCGCGAGACACCATCGCAAACCGCAAAGGTCGTTGGGAAGGTTAAAAAAGGCGATACGCTGTTAGCGTCGGCCAATGAAGGTAATTGGTATTACGTTGTGTCTAAGAAAGTCCGTGGGTGGATACACTACACAACGATTAGAAAGGCTGACGATAGCGACTTACCCGACCTAAGCAAGTTTGCGGTCATCAGCCCAAAGCAAGAGCCGAAATCGAATGGCCGCGATTCATCCTCTTCAAAGAAAGACGAGTGGCAACTCGTCGATGGCACGAGGCTAGCGAACTACTATTTTAACCCGGCAAAGGCCCGTCGCTACAACGACATGGCTGAAATTTGGGTGAAGGTCATACCAATAGACAAAAAGGCATGGATGGAGGATCTCTACACGAACTTTTTGCAAGTCCCAATTCCGGCCGACCTTCACCCAGAGGGCTTTTCTCACGCCCTAGAAAAATATGTATCCAACTGTAAGACCCGTCAAACGGCGAGAGTCCAACAAGTACTATACTCAGTGTCGGGCTCTTCCATGGGCGGGTTTGACATGTCGGGTAAACAAATAACGCTTTATGACGCCATTCCTGACTCGATTGGTGACGTATTTCTGGAAAAGGGCTGTTCACTTAGCCCGACAAATTAGCGATTTAGCGAATAGCTGGGATTAAGGGCCATAGGAAACGCGGGGCTTCGCTTTCTCTAATGCCCGCGTCTGTCGCCAGTGGTGAGGCGGTCTAGGTCTTGGTCCAAGAGTTCGAAGATCTCTTCGTCGGTGCGGTTTTGGGTTTGCCAGGCGCAAATCTGGGCGGTGGCGGTTTGGGGGCGGCCGTCGATGTGGCATTCGGCGTTGACGAGGATGAGGGTGTTGGGGTGCTGGGCGAGGGCGGCGGCGGCACATTCTTCGAGCGAAGAGCTGGAAAAAGTGTAGGCAGCATTGTACTGGTACCAGCAATAAAACGGCGTCGTGTATTTGTATCTCGGCATAGTTTGAAAATTATAAATGCACCTCCAATCTGTTGCAAGTGTGAATGTTTAAATTATCCGTGACTGTGATATTTAGCTTTCTATTTCTGTCAAAAACAAAAATATCTTTTCTTCTCGGCGAGCTTTTTCTCCTAAAGCCTTTCAATTTGTAGGACGCGGTTTGCGGTTTTTCGTTTCTGTTTTTGTAGGGCGAGAAGTCGGCTATTGACGCTTTTCGTTTACGGGAAAAATGAATTTTCTGCGAAGAGAAACGAAAAAAACACGAAGAAAAATGATTTTTCTTCGTGTTTTTTCCATTTTTCTTCGCACTTTTATCGTTTTTCTCGCCAGGATGTTCATTTTGTGACGCGAGGGAGGCATTTTTCTTCGCGTTTTTATCACTTTTCTTGTAAAAAAGATCATTTCTTGACGCAATTTAAGCATTTTTCTTCGCTACTTTTTGATCTTTCTCGTGAAGATGTTCATTTTGTCTGGCAACAAAATGATCTTTTAACGTAACGAAATGAAGTTCTTCACAAGAAAGATCATATCCTTCACAAGTAATTCCATCTTTTTCGTAGGAAAAATGATGGCAATGGGATTTTTGGCCGGGGCTCGTCGGGGGCTCTCCCGACGCTATTACATTTGTGCCTTTCAGGCACGAACTTTTAGCCCAGAACCAAGCGGCAATTGATCGCGGAGAGCGAAAATGTTGCGTTGTCCGACACCGCGATTACATAAACATTACAATCGGGCGGCAATTAATTCTTGCTTTTGGCTTGGATAGGCGTATCCTAGATAACATAGTAACTTTTTGTTGCTCTTGCGAGCCGATCGTCCCAGGAACCTTTGGCCGCACCAATCACTGCTAAATAGCCTATTGAACTGCCCCCTGGTTCATCTTGTTATCCAGCAATTCGCCTGCGGAAAATAAGGGATCCAGATGAAATCCAAAGACACTAACGGGGCGTGTCCCGAATTCCATACACTATACATTCAATCAGATCAGATCTTTTCAGAGCTTCAGTCATTAGTTAAAAACCGCGATAACCGCGATCTGGACAGAATGCGCCATCTCAGCGCCGAAGCGTCGCGAATAGCTATCCAATTAAAGAATACGCTGCCGACAAACACTTCGGACGGAAGTTCCTATCTGGGAGGTTCCTGACAAAGCCGCCGGGGAAGAGTTTTGGCCACGAATTTACACGAAAGGACACGAATAAGAGAAATTCTTATTCGTGTCTTTTTGTGTTTATTCGTGGTTAGATCGCGGCTCGGAGGCAACGCTTATGCAGGCGGTTCTGACTTTGGTTCTTCGTCTTCGATCGCTTTTCTCAGGCGGATGAGATGCAGTTTCTTTTCGTCGGCGTTCAGGATCTCGATCTCAAGGCCGCGGAGGGTTAGCTGGTCGCCGATCTTGGGGACGTAGCCCGCCTCGGACGTGACGAGGCCCGCGATGGTGTTGTAATCTTCGTCCTCGAGTTCGAGATCGACGAGACGTTCTATTTTATCGACCTCCGTTGAGCCGAGGACGTCCCAATAGCCGTCTGAGCCTTCGCGGATCTCGATTATCTCTTCCTGAGCGGTGTCTTCGTCCTCGATCTCGCCGACGATCTCTTCGAGCAGGTCCTCGACCGTTACCAGGCCGGCCACGCCGCCGTATTCGTCAATGACGATCGCGATCTGGATGTGGCCCGTCTGCATAGATTTGAGCAGTTCGTCGGCGGTCTTTGTTTCGGGCACGAAGAGAGCGTCGCGAAGTATCTCGCTCACGCATTGTTCCTCTTTGCCCTCCGCCCAAGCCTGCAGCAGATCGCGGACGTAGATCAGGCCTTCGATATTGTCGATGCTGTCGCGATAGACCGGCAGGCGCGAGTATTTTTCGGTGATTATCTTGTCGCGGGCTTGTTTTACGGTAGCTTCGATCGGAATGCCGCAGATCTCGGTTCGCGGCGTCATTATCTCGCCGACCCGCGTGTCGCCGAATTCAACTACCGTCTCGATGAGAGCACGTTCGTCTTCTTCGATAATGCCCTCGGCCTCGCCGACTTCCATCAGGGCTTGAAAATCGTCGTCGTTATCATCCGAGCGGTCGTCCGGCGAATCGGGCGTGAGCGTGGTCTCGAGGCGTTGAGCTTCTTTAATGTTCGACCGAGTGATGAACGGCTCGACTATGATCGAAGCGATCGCATAGATCGGCCGGACCGCGGGCAGGAGGAACAGGAGTTTTTGCTCGGTATTATTTCGAACGATCAGCCTCGGCAATATCTGCCGCAACAGCACGGTCGCCGCGAGTCCGATCCCCAAAGCAAAGAAAAGCAGCCAGCCTTGGTTATTGGTATAGGTCAATAATATAAGCGTCAAAAGGACGGCAAACGAGATCAGAAGGATCTGTATGACCGACGAAAGGGCAAAACGAAACCGCGCACGGTTCTCGATGATCTCGCGTAGGAAATGAGCCGAAGTCTGTTTCTGCGCAAGTTCCGCATCCGCCGATATCCGCCGCAAACTGACGTCCGACAAATGCGAAAACGCCATATCCACAGTCGCCAGAAATACCAAAGCGACCAGCAGAAAAACGGCGACAACTATCTCAATTTCCATATTTGGTTAATTGTAAGGTGTTGTCGGGGAAAAGAAAAGAAATCGAGCAAGTCTGCGGGTCATATTGCTCTTACGTCTTACTTGTCTTCCTTTGCGGTCTTGGCGTGAGGTTGAGGAGATTTCACGCAAAGCCGCGAAGGACACAAAGGAAGATCGCAAAGTAAGAAAAAGAACATCGGAGAGCGGTCTGCTTTTGGCAATTAATCATCAATGTTCTTCCACGACCGGCCGTCTTGTTCGAGGAGAGCGTCGGATTCTTTCGGGCCCCATGAACCGGATTCGTAATTGGGGAAGTCGCGGGCCGGGATCGCGTTCCAGACGTCGAGCACCGGCGAGACGATTCCCCAGCTCGCTTCGACCATATCGGCCCGCTGAAAGAGCGTCGCGTCTCCGGTCATGCAATCGAAGAGCAGGCGTTCGTAACCCGTCGAGACCTGTTCGCCGAAGTGTTCGACGTAATTAAAATCCATATCGACCGCGCCCATATTGACGATCGGCCCGGGGATCTTGGCACCAAAATGCAGCGTAATGCCTTCGTCGGGCTGAATGTGGATGACGATGCGGTTTGTCGTCAGTTTTTCCACGGGCGTATCACGGAAAAGCATGAACGGAGCCCGTTTGAACTGGATAACGATAGTCGATTTTCGAGTCGCAAGCCGTTTGCCCGTGCGAATATAGAACGGGACGTCCGCCCAACGCCAGTTATCGATGGATAGTTTCAGGGCCGCAAATGTCTCGGTGTTTGAGAAAGGAGCGACGTTCTCTTCGCTGCGATAATCGACCACCTTTTTCTTATCGATCGTGCCTTTTCCGTACTGCCCGCGAACAGTGCGGTGCAGAACATCCTCGGGCGAGAAAGGCTGGATGGCGTGCAGTATCTTTGCCTGTTCGTCGCGGACGGAATTGGCTTCGAACGACACGGGCGGTTCCATTGCCGTCAGTGTCACGAGCTGCAAAATATGATTCGGGATCATATCGCGCAAGGCTCCGGCCGAATCGTAATAACCGCCTCGAAGCTCGACGCCCAAGCTTTCCGCGACCGTGATCTGGACGTGGTCGATAAAATTGCGGTTCCAGATCGGCTCAAAAATGCTGTTGCCAAAGCGAAAGACCAGGATGTTCTGCACCGTCTCTTTACCGAGATAGTGATCGATGCGATAGATCTGGCTTTCCTTTAATATCCCTAGGAGATCGGCATTCAGTTTTTGTGCCGATTCGAGATCGTGGCCAAACGGTTTTTCGAAAATGAACCGACGCCAGTTTCCGTTCTCTTCGTCGCCCATGCCATTTTTGACGATCTTCTCCGCAACGTCAGCAAAAAGCGCCGGCGGAGTCGCCATATAGTAAAAGAAGTTCTCCGGTATCTGATGTTCGACACAGACATCCCCGACGAGTTTTTTGAGATCGGCAAAGAGCTTTTTATCCTCGGCAAAATCGCCGCCGGTGTAATAGACACGATCGCCAAACCATTTCAAAAGCTTGGCGTCAGGCGGGTGCGGCAGGAACTCTTTGAAATTGGCGAGCACCTGTTTGCGAAACTCTTCGGTCGTCATTTCCTGCCGTCCGACACCGATTATAGAAAAGGTGTGCGGCAGAAAATCCTCTTTCGCGAGATTGTACAGGGCAGGGAAGAGTTTGCGTTTGGTCAGGTCTCCGGTCGCACCAAAGATCACCATCACGCACGGATCAGCTTTTTTTATCGTCTCGCTCATCTTTGTAATTAAATCACAATCGCGGCTATTTCACAGCCGGTGCAGGCTTTGGCGCCGATCTTTTTTCTATGTCGGAGATGGCCGAGGTCAAAGCCTGCAATTGGTCGAGCGTCATGCTATTCGTTGGTTCGGCTTCGCTCAGTTTTTGAACCAGTTCCCGGGCCTTTCGCAACTGAGCCAATGCCCCGGCCGAATCACCGGATTTTGCGAGGGAATTCCCGAGTTCGGTCAGTGAATTTACAACATCGCGAACCGCCTCGACATTTGTCGGGTCTGAGGCTTTTACGGATTCGAAAATGGCCAATTTATGGCGGAAATTCTCAGCGGCCGCGGCCGTTCGGCCAAGTCTTAGCTCCGACAGTCCGATCTCCCCGTAAACATCAGCCACGATCCGACGGTAGGCGGCATTCGAGGGGTCGGATGCCGCGAGAGATTCGTTGATCTCTCGCTCTTTGTGATGATTTTCGAGAGCGGCGAGGTGATTTTCAAGATCGCCGGTCATATCGCCGAGACGGTTAAAAGCGATACCGACATATTCGTAGTCGACGCCCATCGCGTAACGATATTCGGCAACCTCCGGCTTCGCTACCGAGAGACTTGAGTGAATGGCGAGAGCTTTGCGGAAATAATCGATCGCCTGATGCTGTTCTGCTATCGACGCACCTCTACCCGTTTGGTAAAGAGCCTCGCCGAAATGGAGATAGTTGTCAGCGAGAAGATTCTGATAATCGAAATTTTCAGGGTCGGCGTCTGTCAGGGCTTGGCTTAGCGTTACGGCACGTTGTTCGCTTTCGAGAGAGGCTTCCCACTCGCTGTTACGTTGTTGTACGCGGCCGATATTCTGGTAAGCGAAACTGAGATGCCGCTGCGTTACAAGATTGCTAGGATCAGCGGCACGCAGCGATTCTAAAATATGTATCGCTTTTTGATAACTCGCCTGTGCTCCGACTGTGTCGCCTAAATTTGGCCGGTAGGGTTTGCCTTGAATATCGCCGACCTTTACGTAGCCGGCGGCGAGTTCAAGTTGCAGGTCGGTTTCGTTGCCTGATTCTAGAGCCAGGCTATCAAGATATTCCAGTGCCCGCTTTGCGATCATTTCGCGGCCTTTGGTCGGGCCTTTTTGGATCTCATCGTCGACCTCGAATACAAGAGCATTGGCGAGCTGCCGGACATCATTGAACCTCCGATCGGCCTTGCGTTTCTCTCGAACGGTCAAAACGATGCCCGTGATCAGGACCATAAGCACCAGCACCGCGGCTCCAACGCCGATTCGATGGCGCAAGACAAACTTGCTAACGCGATAGGGGATCGTATCTTTTCGTGCCCGAACCGGGAGGCCGTCAAGATATCGTTGGATATCCTCCGAAAACTGCTCGACCGATCGATATCTCCGGTCAGGCTCATTTCTTAGGGCCCTTAGTACAATGTTGTCGAGATCACCCTTTAATTTGCCGTTCGGGCCTGCGGTCCTGCTCGGTGAATCCGGTTCTGAAGCGGAGATAGCGCGGATCATTTCGACGACTGACATTCCGTCGAACTTAAATGGACGATGACCGGTCAGCATTTCGTAGAGAAGAACCCCAAGACTATATACGTCCGACGATGTAGTGATCGCTTCGCCCTTAAGCTGTTCAGGACTCGCGTACGCCGGAGTCAAAGCACGAAACTCTGTACGGGTTGAGGTCACGTCTTGGCCAAGGCCCTCGTCGATAAGCTTGGCAAGTCCAAAGTCTAGAAGTTTCGGTTCACCTGAGTTTGTAACGAGGATATTGCCGGGCTTGATATCGCGGTGGACGACTAGATTGCGGTGGGCATATGCGACAGCAGAGCAAACCTTTAGAAATAGCATAAGTCTCTCGTTGAGCGACAGTTTGCTGGTCTGAACGTATTCGGCGATAGTGCTACCCTCGACAAATTCCATCGCGAGAAACGGCTCGCCGTTTTCGGAAACGCCGCCGTCGAGGAGTTTCGCGATATTCGGGTGATTGAGCGAGGCAAGGATCTGGCGCTCACGGCGGAATCGCTCTACCATCTGTCTCTCAGCGATCGATTGGCGGACGATCTTTAGAGCGACTTCCTGTTCGAACTCACCATCGGTCCGGCGGGCGAGATAAACGGCACCCATTCCACCGTGGGCGATCGCGCGAATTATGCGGTAATTGCCAAACTGACGACCAGACATCGGCGAAGGCTGTTCAACTAACGAATTGACCGAGAAAACCGGTGTTTCGATAAATCCTTCGGACGCGGCATGAGAGGCAAGCCACGATTCGACCTCGCCGCGAAGGATATTGTCATCGCCGCAGCGTTCGTCAAGCAGATCGTTCCGCCGTTCGGGGTCTGCCTCAAGAACGGAAGAAAAGATGTCTTTGACCTGTTCCCAGGCTGCCGTGCTATTCACCCTTTAGCCGCCGGTAAAGCCACGTTTTAGCGATTGCCCATTCACGCTTTACGGTTGCGGGCGAGATCTTTAGAACGTGCGCTGTTTCGTCGATATTTAGTCCGCCAAAGAACCGCAGTTCAACGATCTTTGTTTGTGTCGGTTCGATCGATTCAAGTGCCTCAAGAGCCTCGTTGAGTTCGATCAGGTCGATCTCATTGCCGCCCTTGAAACTTATCTCTTCGGTTAACTCGATCCGCTGACCGAAATCACGCTTTTGGGTTTTGCGTTTGATCGCGTGATTTACGAGTATGTTTCGCATCACCTGAGCCGCGACCGAGAAAAAATGGGCGCGATTTTGCCACGAAACGTTTTCCCAATCAACGAGACGAATGTAGGCGTCATGTACCAAAGCCGTTGCCTGGAGCGTGTGGTCGGGACGCTCGTTTTGCATATAGCTTTGGGCGAGCTTTCGTAGTTCGTCATAGACCAGCGGCAAAAGGCGTTCGGGAGCACTGACCGTGCCGTCACTTATTTCCTTGAGTAAAGCTGTAACTTCCTGACGGTCAGACATAGGGCGTTGATCGGATGTCTCGCTATTATAAGTGGAAAATAGAAATATTGAAATATTTCAAAGCGAAGTGAGCCTATTTTTGACTGTTTATTGCCTTGTAAGGTGAGCAAAGTAATTTAGGAGCCGTTCGCAATGAAATACCTTATTAATGCCCGTCGGAGCACTCTTCTCGTATTCGCGACAATTTTGTCTGCAAGTTTCTTATTCGCTTGGCAAACTGCCGCAGATCTGCAAACAAAAGAAGGCGTTTTAACCACGGAAACAACCGAACGGAAAGTGTCGGTTAGCGAGCCGCAAAGCAGAGGAAAGCATGTCAATTTTTTCGAAGGTCACGAGCTAGCGGCGGGAGAAAACGCATCGGGCTACCAGCCAATCGGTCTTACAAAGGCGGATTTTGATTCGGACGGCAATGCCGACTTGGTTACGACAGATGCGAACGGTACACTCCAGCTATTGAAAGGGATCGATCCGGCCAATTTTGCGATCGGCCCAACAGAGCAAAAACTTGCACAACCGGAACCGTTTTCCGCGGTCGCGACAGGATCGTCGTTAGGGATCTCGCCCGATTTCTTACTCCCGGGCGATTTCAATGCCGATGGCAAGCAGGACATTATCGGTGCGGTCAAAGGTGCGGGCGTTGTTGTGGTCGTGGCGGGTGACGGTTCAGGGCACTTTTCACTACCAACCAGTATCGCAGTTGACGGAAACATCTCTGCGGTCGAATCAGGCGAGATCGGCAAGCCTGACGGACAGACTGACCTTGCGGTCACATATTCGAATAAAAGTGGTTCGTTTCTGGCGGTTTACGAGCATCCTGAAAGTGCGTTCAAACATAAGCCTGAGATCATCAAACTTCCATCTGCGGCTACAGCGATCACCATTGGCAACACCGACGAAGATTTTTATAGCGACATTGCCATAGCCTGCGGCAGCGATCTCGTTATCATCCACGAACGTGGCCAGGCTTACCCATGGGACATCGTAAAAGACAGCGGAGTTGTACGTCCGTCGGCAGTTGTTGATGTGCGTAAGATGCCGTTCTCGATCGCTTCGATGGCGGTCGGACGATTTGGAGATAAACGCGGCACTTCGCTCGCGATTCTTGGCGGTGACGGGAATATATACAATCTTGAGCCAAAGCAAACCGCCGTTTCGCCAGGTGTAAAGCTGGCTTCTCGATTAGTTTCTGAATTAAAGGCTGATCCATTTGAACCGGCCGACAGCAAGGGCCGTGCGATGGCTATGATTTCTCGAGAACCGCAAGCTGCTGGCGAGGTCGACGCTTACGGCAATCCGGTCGGTGACACATCGATGCGAAAGGACCGCGTGGAAATGCTCAAAGATGGTGCAACTAACAAGACAGTACCAAAATTCGATCCCGAAGAAGTGAATCGCCGAAATGCGCAGGATGCACCGCGCAAAGCAGCGATGCAGCAACGCACAAAAGACGCGTTCATACGCGGTATTTCAGCAAGAACTACGCGTCTCGCAAAGTGGGAGATCCACCAGATAACTACGGATCATCGATTTGTCTCAATAGCGGCGTCCGAGGCTCAATTGACGAGAGCAAGCGTGTCGGACAGTCCTTTCGATGACCTTATAGTTACTTCATCTAGCACGGGTCTAATCGACATTATCCTGCGGCCACGCGACGAAAGCGGAAAGGCGTCCGTTGAAAATTTTGTTATCGACGGGAATGGTGCAATACAAACCATTTTGCCGCTGCGTCTCAATCTCGACGGCCTGAGCGATCTTGTCGTACTTCGACAGGGTGCCTCCGCTCCCGAGGCGATAATGACAGCTCCGACGGAAACTTTCGTAGTCAATACGACAGCCGACGTCGGTGATTGCAATTTTGGCGGTTCATGCAGCCTTCGCGACGCGATCACCAAGGCCAACCTTGTTGTCGGCAGCTCGACGATCTATTTCGACAACTCGATATCATCATTGACGATCGCGCCATTGTCGCCGCTGCCGGCCATTCTTCAACCGATTACGATCCAGGGCAACCATCAGTCCGACGGAACAAAACTGGTTGAGATATCGGGCGTCAATGCCGGAACTGCCGTTGACGGGCTGAAGATAAGGACGAGCAATGCCTTCATCTACGATCTGGCAATAACCGGTTTTAAAAGCCAGACGATCAGCGGGAGTCAGGTAGGCGGCAATGGTATTGTCATCGAAAGCGATTCGGCACTTCCCAATAATGTGAATAACAATGTGCTTGCGTGCTTTCTTGGCATCGACGCCGCCGGAACGACTGCGAAACCAAATATGGCCGCCGGCCTTTTGATATTTGATTCCGACGGGAATTTTGTTACTAACACTGTAGCCTCCGGCAACAATACAGGGATCGCCGTCGAGGGCGGTAATTCCAATTATTTTGCGGGAAATACTCTCGGCCTCAATGCGGGCGGCACGGCAAAAGTCCCCAATGCTAGCGGAATGTTTCTGGCGGGTGCAGATAATCATGTCGGAGGTGATTACTCAGGGGCTTCCAATACGATCTCGGGTAACGGGGTTGTCAGCAGTGTCGCGCCGTGTGTCGGTTATGGTATTTACGTTGCCGTGCTCGCCGATGTCACAACGCAAGAGCTTTTGACCCACGACAATAACATTTCGGGCAACAAGATCGGTACCGATCGGACCGGGACTGTCGGTCTGGGCAATTGTTGGCAGGGAATTAATACCAATCCGATCACAAGCACGACCGTCGGTTCAATAACTGAAACAGGCCGTAACCTTATTTCCGGCAATGGCTGGGGCGGAGTTTGGTGTGAGGCCTTTTTCGGTGACGCACAAACGGAGGGCGGCTTCTGCTCCATCATGGGCAACGACGTCGGTACGGATATTACGGGAAACAACAGTATCTACAACGACGCCCACAACACTTTGCAGATATCCGGGCCGCCCGCTGCGGTGAGTGTAGCTTCAAATTTTTCTCTTTCAGCTATCGGATCACCCGGCGGAACTGCGCCCGGCGGTCCGTGTACGGGCTTTTGCAATCTAGTTTCCGGCAATGCGAACACCGTAGGCGGCCTCGACCTCGCATCCGGCATCGAGATCGGAGGGCCCGGAGTTGTAGGCGTTTTCAATAACTATATTGGCACAAAGCGCAACGGCGTCGAGCCGCTGGCCAATAACGGATCGGGTATCGATATGGCGTCAACGACCGTTCCCGGAGCCGCGCCCGTTTATTTTGCGGGCGGTCACACTATTGACGACGGATCACTCGGGAATTTGGTTGCCGCCAATCCGTCGTTCACGGGCATTGAGGTCAACTCAAACGGCTACCCCGGCGATTACCACGTACTAGGCAATCTGGTGGGAACGGATGTAAGCGGAACGAATGCCTTGCCAAACGGGTTCGGCGTATACGTCGGCACCTGGACCAACAATACGGTCGAGATAGGTGACACCCATCCGCTCGGACTCAATATTATCTCTGGCAACAGTTCTGACGGCATCGCCATGCTCACCGGATATGGCGTTAAGATCGTCAATAACAAGATCGGTGTCAATTCATCGAATGCTCCATTGGGGAATGGCCGCAACGGCGTCAATGTCGGGAATTTGATCCAGGTGTTTAACAATTCCATCGGCGGAACGGATGCGGCGAGCTCTAATATCATCGCAAATAACGGTAAGGCGGGAGTCAAGATAAACGCCGGTAACATCCTCAACCCGATACGCGGCAACTCTATCTATAACAACGCTACGCTCGGCATCGATCTGAGCAATAACACTTTTTTCCCGGATGGCGACGGCGTGACGGACAATGATTGTCTTGACGGCGACGTTGGTGCGAACGGCTTGCAGAACTTTCCTGTACTTCTCTCTACCGCAAATGATTCGGAGGGCCATACAAAGGTCATTGGTTATCTGCGAAGCTCTCCGTCTCAGGATTTTTCACTCGATTTTTTCTCGAACGATGTGGCTGAACCGAGCCATCATGGTGAGGGTAAAATCTATGTCGGGAGTATGTCGATCTCGACAAACGGCAGCGGATTCAGATCATTTGAGTACACTCTGCCGTCAAATGCGTTCGGTTTGATCACGGCCACGGCGACAGATAGCTTTGGCAATACGTCAGAATTTTCTTGCGATATCGGGGCTTGTACCGATCCGGTACGTCCTGTCCTATCGAAGGAAGAGGCCGATGAACTCTACGCAGTCAGCGTCTGTGCGGATCCGATCGTCGTCAATACTACGAGCGATGCTGAAGACGTCGATCTCCTAGATGAAACGTGCGACATTGACGATGCTCAGCCGGGGCCGCAATGTTCCCTGCGCGCAGCGATACAAGAGGCCGAACATCAGCCCGGAGCTAACGCCATTACCTTCGACATTCCCGGCGGTGGTACGCACACGATCACTCCGGCCACGCCTTTGCCGATCTTAAACCAGCCTGTTTCGATAGACGCTTCGACACAGCCGGGTTATTCGGGCGTGCCTTTGATCGTGCTTGACGGCAGTGCGACGACCAACGCATACGGATTTGCGGTTCGCGGCGGAAACTCACTCGTCAGAGGATTTGCGGTTATCAACTTTAAGGAACAGATCGGAATTAGCGGCAGTTCAGGAGGCGGACAAAATCGAATTGGCGGTAACTATATCGGCATTCGCCCCGACGGAACGATGGGCGATATTGCCCGCCAATTATTTGGGATCACGCTGGTGAACGGATCAATTAACAATCAGATCGGCGGATTTCTGCCGGAAAACCGCAATGTCATTGGTGCTAGCGGACAGGGAATCTCAGTCGCCGGCGGGTCAAACCACAACAGATTCAACAACAATTATGTCGGAATCGCCGCCGATGGCGTTACTCCGATACCAAATCACGACGGAATAGTTTTTCTTCAATCGGATCAGAATAATATCGGCGGCTACATCGACAACGCGCCCAATGTGATCTCATTTAATCAAGACAAAGGCATTCTCCTCAGCGGCAGTTCGTCAAACCGGGTTTCCGGCAATCTGATCGGAACTACAGGGGACGGCAATCGAGCGGCAGGCAATGTTGCGGGCGTAACGATCGATGCAGGTTCCGGCGGCAATGTCATCGGCGGCACAACAGCAACCGAGAAAAATGTCATTTCCGGTCAAACCGCGAACAATAATTCGGTCGGCGTCCTGATCAAGCCCGACGCCGGTTCTTCAAACACGGTCGCTGGAAACTATCTCGGAGTCTCGATAGCAGGTGATATTGGTTTGCCCAATCGCGTCGGCATTGCTGTGAACGCCGACAATCAGATAATCGGTAACGCGGACGAAAGTCAATACAGAAATCTGATCGTTTCGGCCGATACCGAGGGTGCCTACGGCATTTATCTGCATGCGTTTTTCCCGAATGACGAGCTGACAAATGTTACTGTACAGAACAATACGATCGGCACGCTTAGTTTTAACAAAGCCGCGTCGGGACAACTTGGCGTTTACCTAACGGGTAACGTGAAGAGTTGTACGGTGAAAGGCAACACGATCGGCCATCAGAGCTTTGCGGGAATAAGGCTCTTTGACGGACCGCATAACAATACGATCTCGGGCAACCGCGTGGGGATCAAAACGACCAACGCTGAGATACCCAATTACAACGGCATCGCCATCCGTCAGGCGGATACCAACGTTATCCGCGATAATTTTGTCTCTGGAAACACCAATCACGGCATCGTCATAGGCGATAGTTTTGGACAAAATGACCGCCCTGCTCCTGTCTCGGAGCGAAGCCGGGCGTTCGGTGCGAGTTCTTTCGCTATCAACAACATCGTTACTGGGAATCGGGTCGGAACTGACGTTGATGCAACCTATTTAATCCCAAATGGAGGGGTCGCGATCGGCGTCGGGCTTAACGCTCGTGATACACGGATCGGCGGGCCGGGAGTAGAAGGAAATATCGTCGGCGGAGCGAGCGGACAGGATTGGCCTTTTGGCATTTTTGTCGGAACGATCAATGACGTAGCGGACACGAACGAAATCCCGCACAACATCAAGATCGAGGGTAATCGTGTGGGTGTTGGCGCGGAGCCGGATCAGTCGAATTTGGCCAATGGCTTCGGGATCTACATTAGAAACGCAGCAGATACGATAGTCGGCGGCGACACCGCAGGGCAAGGGAATATCGTCGGCAACAACCAGAACGACGGCATTCGGGTATTCAAACCGCTGACGACAGGAACTCTGCTATCGCACAATTTTGTCGGTGTTCTGCCGGATGAAAATACGGCGGGCAATGGAGCAGACGGAATTTCGGTTGATGCGGCCGGAAACATTGATATTATTTCTAATGTGGTCGGAGCAAATCAGGGCAATGGCATCTACGTAGCCAACATGGGTGCAGCTCCGACGGTTCCATCCTCACAACTGAGTCCCCAGTTCGGCGGCCTGATCCGGATCCTGAAAAACGAGATCGGTGTGATTAAGATCAACGCAACTCTCGCCGCTTCGGTCGGCAATGCCCTTAACGGGCTGAAGCTTCAAGACTGCTTCGGAGCCGAGATCGGCAAATCTTTGGGAGCGTCTGTGACAGATGCGTTGAATATTCTCGCCGCAAATAAAGGTCTTGGGATGCTATTGCAAGGTGGCGGTCAGAATAAGATTTTCAATAACTGGCTCGGTACTACACCGTCCGGACAAACGAACATAGCCAATCTGCTCGGTGGCATGAAGATGATCGACTCAAACGGAAACTTTATTGGCTCGCCGGGCCTCGGAAATATATTCGCGGGCAACGTCGGCGACGGCATCATCTCCGAGACGAGCTCGAATAATGATTTTAGCGGTAATTTCGTTGGTGTCTATCCGGACGAAGTTGGCTCTCTGGCCTCAAGTCCCGCTACAACGCTACACAGCCTTCCGAATGCGGGCAACGGCATGAGCCTGATAGACTCAGGACTCAATGCTATTGGCATTGCTACCACGAACGGCGGCAATATTTTTGCGTCTAATCAGCAGGTCGGTATCCGCATTGACGGATTTGGCTCGGGTGCGAACCGAATCTGGAACAACAAGATCGGTGTCGTGGCCGATCCGCCGCCCGGTTTGAGAAACGTCGATATCAATTTTGGCAACGGCTCACATGGTGTTTTGATCACGAACGCAGCCAATGGCAACCAAATAGGAAGTACGCTTCCGGGAACCGGCAATACGATCGGCGGCAATGGGGGCAACGGTGTCTGGATCGATCCGACTGCGGGATCGGGCAACATTGTCGATCCAAACATCATATTTGGGAATGCAGGACTCGGTATCGACCTTGGTTCGCCTGGATATACCTGGAATGACTCAGGTGACGCGGATACGGGGCCAAATAATTTGCAGAATTATCCTGAGATTTCCAATTTCGTGGTCAATGTCAATGGCGACCTGCTAGTGTCGTACATCGTCGATTCGGATAGTGGAAATTCGAATTATGGAAACGACGGTATATACGTCGAATTCTTTAAGTCGGACCCTGGAAACGAGGGTTTGCAGTTCCTCGGATTCGACCATTATACGTTGGCCGATCACGGAGGCAGCCTTGCGAATACCAAGACGATAAATCTCGGCAACGCGTCCGGCTTAGGATTCAATGTCGGTGACCGGATAACTGCGACAGCCACGGATGCGGACAACAATACCTCAGAATTCTATCCTGCATTTGCACCGACTGCCGCAGGCGTCACGGTCAGCGGGCGAGTCAAAACCAACGAAGCACAGGGCGTGCGAAACGCATACTTGACCTTGGTTGGCGACAACGGCCAGCAGCACCATGCGATAACGAATGGGCTGGGCTACTATCATTTCGAAGATATACAGGCCGGACGAACCTACGTTCTAACTGTTTCGCATAAGCAGTTCGTGTTCGAAAATCCGAGCCGTTTGATAAACCTGGTCGACAAACTGACAGATGTCGATTTTATTGTCTCACCATAGGGCAAAGCTAGCCGCGGTAGCGGCTGGCTGAAGTCGCGGCTTTAATTCAACGGAGATTTGCGGGTTCGATGTGATTCAGACCACCCACTACTTCAGGTGGTTCTGACAAAACTAGATTCCCAGATTTTCTCTCAATTCCAGTTCGCGGGAGTTCATTTCGCCGTTGTCGGTTTCGTGGTCGTATCCGCACAGGTGCAGCAGGCCGTGTAGAATAAGCTGTTTGATCTCGCCTTCGAGCGTCAGGCCGTTTTCCTCCGCCTGCTTCTGAGCCTGCTCTGCCGAAATAACAATGTCGCCCAGATTGTTTTTATCAGGATCAAACTCATCCGGCTCGTGCGGGAATGAGAGAACATCGGTCGTTGTCTTTTTGCCGCGAAACAGTTCGTTCAGCTGTTTCATGCGATCGTCAGAAACAAAGGCCACGGCCGCTGTTTTACCAACAAACATCTCATCCGAGATCATTGCATCGGAACGAAATCTTTTAAGGGCTTCAAGGTCGAATTTGACCTTACGTTGTAGATTGACAATGTCTAACATCTATCGCTTTTGAAAGAAATTCTGTGAAGCTCCCAGCCAGCAAATCCGAATCTTCTTCGCTCATAACTATCATGGGCGTCATAAAAACTGCCCATCTGTTAGGCTCATCTAGTTTGAACGTCAGCATTTCATTTGCTCGATCTCCGCCAAACACGAAAAAATTCGGCAGAAATTCCGACATTTGGAGACCTTCATTTGCGTCGATAATTTCTTCGACGTCGTAAATCTCAAAAAGAAGAGCCGGGTCAGGAAAGTCGATCTCACATGAGCGACCTTCTGCTATTAATTTCAAAAAATCGACCGGAAAAGAATGGTCGTAGAATCCAAGCAATCGATTGACAGCCTCACTTCGCATTTTCGTCAGCTTCATTCCCGCGATGTTGCTTTAAGCCTTCGAGATCAAATCCAGGCAGTTCGGCGTAATAAGAGCGAAACTCGCAACGCCTTTTTCAACACGATCGAGTAGCTCTCACTATTCCGAGCCATTTGATCTGTTGTTAAAGTTCTCATACGCTCGGACGATTGCCTGTACCAATCTGTGCCGGACCACGTCTTGATCGGTAAAGTGGACGAAGGCGATGCCTTCGATGTCTTGGAGGATCGCCTCGGCTTCTTTGATGCCTGAGCGTTGATGGCCGGGGAGGTCGATCTGCGTTTTGTCGCCGGTGACGACGGCTTTTGATCCGGGGCCGATGCGGGTGAGGAACATTTTCATCTGCTCGCTCGTCGTATTTTGGGCCTCATCGAGAATGATAAATGCATCGGAAAGAGTGCGGCCGCGCATAAACGCGAGCGGAGCGATCTCGATAATGCGTTTCTCGAGCATCTTGGTCACCTTTTCGCTATCAACCAGATCGAACAATGCGTCGTAAAGCGGACGCAGATACGGATCGACCTTTTCCTGCAGATCTCCGGGCAAAAATCCGAGACGTTCGCCAGCCTCCACCGCCGGGCGAGTAAGAACGATTCGGCTGACCTGCTTTTTGAACAAAGCATCGACCGCCATCGCTACGGCGAGATAGCTCTTTCCTGTTCCGGCAACGCCGATCCCAAATACAAGATCGTTCGATGCGATCGCGTCCAAATACTTACGCTGATTGGCGGTTTTCGGGGCGACCTGTTTTTTGCCGGTTGGGTTGAATCTCGCTTTGAGAAAATGATCTTTTAGTCGATAAGTCGGATCCTCGGCGATCTGCTTGAACGCGTCACGCAATTCTTTATCGCTGAACACATTGCCGCCCGTATACAACTCGGCAAAATCGTCGAGTATCTGTCCGACGGTTGAAATATCATTTTCATCACCATCGATCTGAAACTCGTTCCCGCGCGAACCGATCGTCACGTCGAAGATAGATTCGAGATATTTGAGATTCTGGTCCTGAACGCCAAAAAGCGTGTTGAGTCCTTGGGGTGGTAGTTCTAGTTTTTTGAGGTTGCTCAAATTTATTTGATGTGCGAGCCGGAGCTAATTTCTATAGATTTGAGGCTACTAAAACTAACAATTGGTGTCAATTATTTGTGCGGTAGAGCAAACAAACCAACCGGCCGCGGACACGATGGTTTCTCAATTGAATGCCTCGAAAAATGGTTAGAACGCAGATCTTAGACCGACATGCATTTCGCCGAAAAGTGAAGTGAATGTCTGTTCCAGTCACTCACTGAATGGAACGCCGAACATAGCCGGAATATCGTAACTGATTGACAGCATTACAGATATCGATTTTTGGCCGTTCCGCCGTTCCACGCCGTTCCAAAAATAGTGGAATGCACGTAACCCCAACATTATCAACAGGTTACGATCCTCAAAATGGCCGCATTCCACGTTCCTGAAAAAAATAATACACGTGTCTTACAATTGTAAATTGTCAAAGATCAGTATAGCTAGATTAACATGAATTGCGTGGCTTGTCCACCGTTTTATGTATGACACTGGTAGTATGGATGGGTATTATTATTTAACGGAGAAACTGCAAAGGTTCAAAAGTGTAGATCGTACTGTACCGCATATAAACACAGATGAAAACGGATAAAACCGGATAAGAATGTTGTCTGCGTAATGACTGAGGGGCCTCGAGTCGTAACTGGGAAAACAACATTTGACCTCAACGGCACAAATGGACGGCACACAGTCGCAAAGAACGAAAGAGGCGAGTTGCCCATTTAGCTTACCGGCTTTGCACACAATTCGGGCGGTATGATATTCTTACTCCTTTGTAAATATCACGATATTTTACCTATTTAGAGGAGCATATTAATTAATAATGGCTAACGAAGGAAGCGGACAGGTCGGAACGGTTGTACAGATCATCGGACCCGTGGTTGACGTAGAATTTTCAAATAATTATTTGCCGCCGATCTATCAGGCTCTGCGGATCACGAGCGAAGGATTTGACGGCGAAAACATCGACGTTGTTGCCGAAGTCCAACAGCACCTCGGCGAAGGCCGCGTGCGTGCGGTTTCGATGCTGCCGACGGACGGTATGGTCCGTGGCATGAAGGTCATCGACCTCGGCGGGCCGATCATGGTGCCAGTCGGCAACCCAACCCTAGGTCGCGTAATGAACGTCATCGGCGACCCTGTAGATGAACTCGGCCCTGTCAATACGGAAACAAAGTCTTCGATCCACCGTCACGCCCCGTCATTTGACGAACAGGCGACATCGCTCGAGATGTTCGAGACGGGAATCAAGGTCATCGATCTCGTTCAGCCGTTTCTTCGCGGCGGAAAGATCGGCCTTTTTGGTGGAGCGGGCGTCGGTAAGACAGTTTTGATCATGGAATTGATCAATAACGTTGCTATCGGTTCGGATGGATTCTCAGTGTTTGCGGGAGTCGGTGAACGGACTCGTGAAGGGAACGATCTTCTCCGCGAAATGGTCGAGTCGAAAGTTATCAAATATGGTGACAAATTTAACGAGAATCTGGAAAAGACAGGCGAATTTGACCTGTCACTCGTTGATAAAGACGAGATCAAAGGTTCCAAAGTGTCACTTGTTTATGGACAGATGACCGAACCTCCGGGAGCCCGCCTTCGCGTTGCTTTGTCGGGACTGACGGTTGCCGAGTATTTCCGTGACCAAGGTAACGACGTGCTTTTCTTCGTCGACAACATTTTTAGATTCACGCAGGCTGGTTCCGAAGTGTCGGCACTTCTTGGACGTATGCCTTCTGCTGTGGGTTATCAGCCGACGCTTGCTTCGGAAATGGGCGAGATGCAGGAACGCATTACCTCAACCAAGACAGGTGCTATCACATCTATCCAGGCCGTTTATGTGCCGGCCGACGATTATACCGATCCGGCTCCGGCGACGACCTTTGCTCACCTTGATGCTGTTACGGCGTTGTCTCGACAGATCGTTGAGTTGGGCATCTATCCGGCCGTCGATCCGCTCGCTTCGAACTCGCGAATCCTCGATCCGACCATCGTCGGAGAAGATCACTACAACACTGCCCAGTCGGTCAAGAAGATCTTGCAGCGTTATAAAGATCTGCAAGATATCATCGCGATCCTTGGTTTGGACGAGCTTTCGGAAGACGACAAGCAGACCGTTGCCCGGGCACGTAAGATCCAGCGTTTCTTCTCGCAGCCGTTCTTCGTCGGTGAGCAGTTCACCGGTTTGAAAGGCGAATACGTCAAGATCGAAGACACGATCAAGGGTTTCAAAGAGATCCTAGATGGCAAATGCGACGACATGCCCGAGCAGTCGTTCTACATGGTCGGTACGATCGAACAGGCCCGCGAGAAAGCTAAGAAAATGGCTGCAGCGGCGTAATATGCGGATTGCGGAGGGCGTTTGGCGGCGAGATATTTGCCGCCAAATGCATTCCGACTACTGCAAACAAGCAATAAGATATGCTCAAGTTAGAGATAGTCACCCCAGAAAAACGCGTATTCGATGCCGAGGTTGATTCGGTAACGGTAACAACCGCGACCGGCGAAGCCGGTATTTTGCCGAATCATGCTCCGCTAATATCCGCACTCAAGCCGGGAATCCTGACCTACACGGCGAAAGGCTCAAGCGACAAACTGGCCGTTTCTGGCGGTTTCGTTGAGGTCAACAATAACACCGTCTCGGTTCTGGCTGATACCGCCTCGACCGCCGATGAGATTGATGTTGCTGAAGCCAGGGCTGACAAAGAAGCAGCAGAAAAGGCTTTCGCCGCGGTCGCCACAGGTGCGATAGAGGACACAGAACAGGCCCGCGATCAGATAGAAGCCGCAAACGTCCGCATCCAACTCGCGTCCGGCAAGTAGCCGAAAAGTTTTTAAGTTATTACAGAAGCCACTGGTTTTGCGACTAGTGGCTTTTTTGCGGATCGGCAGTTGTGTCGATCCAGGTCCGTGTCTCAGGGCTATCGGGGTGAGCCTCGTAATCTCTCGATTTCGATAACAAAAGCTTGACTTTGTATTTGTAATGCTTATAATCATGCAAATCGTTCTAAATCCATTTACTAAAGTTAGGTCGTAGTTTTAGACGCGGAAGGCGTGTTCCTCTGTTCGGATTGTCGGACAGGCTTCGATCTCACCAACTGACGGCTAGGCCGGAAAATATCAGAGGAGTATTCCCGCGGCGGGTTCCAAGTTATGTCCAAAAGCAACAGATCGTACCGTTTCATCGTTTTAGCTATCGCAACACTGGCAGTGTCATCTGTCGCAATTGCCGCCAATTGGGGCGGCAATTTTGCGGGCTTCAGTTTATTCTCGAAATCAGCGGTCGCCGAGTCGACAGATCGAACACCGGCTTTGCAGCCATTCACAATCGGTAGCTGCGACACCGCGGGCCCGATCGAGATCGAATCTACCGGCGGTACGGTAACCCCCACGGCATATGCGACCCTGACTGCCGCTTTTGCGGCAATAAACGGCGGAACGCACACGGGTTCCATCGCGATAGAGGTTTGCGGAAACACCGACGAACTCACGGGCACGGCACTGCTAAATGCGAGCGGATCCGGATCCTCCTCGTACACCGACATTTCCATCAAGCCGGTTGGTGGTGCGGCCCGAACAATCGCAGGTGCGACTACTGCCGGCAGCCCGCTAATAGACTTCAGCGGAGCCGACAATGTCACCGTCGACGGCTTGAATACGGGCGGCAACAGCCTGACGATAGAGAACACGACTGCGTCAGCCACATCAGCGACATCCACTATTCGATTCATTGGGGGGGCAACCAATAACACGATCACAAATAGTAATCTGAAAGGGGCGAAAACCGCATCTGTTGCGACAAATGGAGCGGTTGTCACGTTTAGTACGGATGCAGTTACGGCGAACGGAAACGATAACAATACGATCTCCAATAACAATATTGGCCCGTCGGGAGCAAACCTGCCGACAACGGGTATTCAGTGTAATGGTTCAACGACAACCACCGCGATCGGCAACAGCGGTATCGTCATCAATAACAACAACATCTTCGACTTTTTCGGAGCGGCAGTTACAAGCGCCGGAGTCACGGTAAACGGCGGGTGCAATGGCGATTCGATCACTAATAACCGTTTCTATCAGACGGCTACGCGGACCCAGACGACCGCATCTCTGCATACGCCGATCCTGATGAATAGCTCTACGGCCACGAGCGGCGTTCAGGGCATGACAATTACGGGTAACATCATTGGTTATGCGTCCAACGCGCAGACGGGCACATATTCGCTGACCGGAGCTGTTGCTGCGACGTTTAACGGGATCCGATTTCTGGGTATCACGGGCGGGACAGTTTCTAATATTAATAACAACACAGTCGCTAACATAAGTTTGACTGGCGTGACGTCGAGCGGTACGAGCAGCAGTTCACCGATGATGGGTATATTCGTATCGGGCGGGACGACGATCGTTAACTCAAACACGATCGGTAGTCAGTCGGCTACGGGCTCGATCACATATTCTTCAAGTTCAACCAGTGCCTCGGATGTTGATGGAATATTTAACTTCGGCTCGGATAACTGGACTACGAACAACAACATTATCGGTGGAATCACTGCTGCAAACACGTCCACAGGAGCGGCGAATGTTTATGGCCTTCGGGTGAATACCGGTTCGACGGTTACGTGGACCTGTACAGGAAACACGGTGGGCGGCACTGTCGCTAATTCCCTGCAGAGTACTTCCGCCGCGACAGGTTCGATCGTTAACGGTATTCTTAACAGCAATCCGATCGGGACGATCACAGGAAATACTGTCCGCAATTTGTCGGCTGCGGGGGGAACGGGCACGACATCCTCAGCCTCGATCAACGGCATTGTCGCGACTACCGCCGCTGTGCAAACGGTCTCGCAGAACACTTTAAGCACGTTCAATTCGGCTGGCGTTGTTGTGAATGGAATCACAGCTACCGGTGCCGGCTCTCATACTATCGCCAGGAATAAGATCACGGACCTGAATTCGAGCAACGCCGCGGGTGTTGTTAGCGGACTTCAGCTCACCGCATCTGGAGCGAGCGTCACGATCGCAAACAACCTGATCGGAGCACTCACAGCTCCGCTCTCATCCGTCACGTCTCCGGCATCTTCGATCCTCGGAATAAACCTGACGTCCGTCTCTACCAGTTCGACGATAAACGCGTATTTCAATTCCATCTATATTAACGCCACATCATCGGGGGCAAATTTTGCAACCACGGGTATTTTCCATACGACTAGCACTACGGCAACGACAGCGGCCCTCAATTTGAGGAACAATGTAATTGTCAACACATCGACGCCGACAGGTACGGGTCTAACGGTCGCGTATCGTCGCAGCGCGGGCGCAGCGAGCAACCTCGCGAACTATGCATCGACCTCGAACAACAACGATTTCTACGCAGGCACGCCGAGTGCGACCAACCTAATTTATTCGGATGGCACCAGCGTTGCACAAACGATTGCTGCTTATAAGACGGGTGCATTTACCGCCGGCACGATATCGCCGAGAGACTCTGCATCTGTCGGAGAAAATCCGCCATTCCTGAGCACCACAGGAGCGAGCCCGAATTTCCTTCACATCAATCCGGCGACGCCGACCCAACTGGAGAGCGGTGCTGCTCCGATCGCTGGCATTACCGATGACTTTGACGGCGACGTGCGGAATGTTTCGACGCCTGATATTGGAGCTGATGAAGGCAGCTTTGTTCTGCTCGATCTCGTTGGACCGAGCATCAACTATACGAATTTTCTAAACACTTCACTTACAACGAACCGAACTTTGGCGGCAAGCGTTGTTGATCCTAGTGGCATCGCCGGCGGTGCCTTTTCACCTCGTGTCTACTTCAAGAAATCGACGGACGCGGGTTACGTTTCGACGCAGTGCTCGGGAGCATACAACTGCACGATCAACTACAGCTTGGTCGGTGGCGGAAGTGTTACGACCGGCGACATTGTTCAGTATTTCGTCGTTGCTCAAGATACGGTAGGTAACCTTGCAGCAAATCCGGGCAGCGGTTTTGCCGGGACTGATGTAAATACCGTTTCATCGCCACCCACGACGCCTAGTTCGTATACGATCGTAGCCCCGATCAGCGGTTCAGTAAACGTTGGCTCTGCAGAAACCATTACCTCTCTTACAAATGCAGGCGGCATCTTTGATGTGATCAACAATTCTGATGTTGTCGGAAATATAACCATTAACCTTACTTCGGATCTAATTGCAGAAACTGGAACCGTCGGGCTTAATTCGTTCGCGACTCCATTTACGGTCACTATTAAGCCAAGTGGTGCGGCTCGCGTAATCTCGGGCTCGACATCGGCTAATGCGATGATCCGCACAATTGGAGCGAGCAATGTGACTATTGATGGCTCTCTTTCAGGTGGAGCCGACAGAAGCTTGACCATCACGAATACGAGCGTCACGACACCCCAAGTCGTCCGCTTTGGCAGCGTTGGAACGACGCCTGTGGTTGGAAATACGATCAAAAACACCATTGTTAATAATGGTGTAAATACGTCGTCAGCGATCGTTATCGGCGGAAATGACGGACTGGCCGGTTACTTCAATAATATCGTGGTTCAGAACAACGATATTCGTAAGGCCTTTATAGGTGTATTTGCGAATGCAGTTGTTACGGCGGGCAACGGTTCCGGAACCGTCTATACACAAAATAAAGTTGACAATACCGGAGCCGATGCAATGTTGGTCGTTGGCCTCTACCTGCAAGGCGTAGCTGGCGGCACGGTTAGCGATAATACCATTGGTAATTTCGTGAATACCGATACATCAACTGCTGATACCGGAATTTGGATGGCAACGGGAACCTCAAACGTGACCGTCTCTGGCAATACCGTTACAACACTTGGCAATCCAACGGTTACTTCGACTGTCGGCGCGTTTGGTATTCGAGAGAGCTCAGGTCTTGTTTCGTCAGGCAATGTAATAACGCGTAATAGCGTTTCAAATATCGTTCACTTTGCGTCCACAGCGGTGGTGGGAATTTCCGTTGGAGCAGGCGGAGTTTTGGTTGAACGAAACAATGTTTCGAACGTTCGAAATAACTCTACGAGCACCTTTGGTGCATACGGAATTGATATTGTCGGCGGTGACAATTCGAATATTAAGAACAATTTCGTTAGCGGCGTCACGGGCGACATGACCGGCGGGTCTGCGTTCTCCACACAGTTTGGAATCTTTGGTATCCGTGTTGGAGCGGGTCTCAACCATAAGATCAACAACAACTCGGTTAATCTTTCGGGGCTTCGAACCGGAACCGCGACAACGAGCCTGCTTACGGCGGCTCTGGTTGTTGCAAGTACGGCTTCTACCGGACTGGACATTCGAAATAACATCTTGGCGAATAACATCACCGGTGGAACTACACTTGTTGCCAATGTTGCGGTTGCTCTGCCATCCGGCGGTACGTCGGCGATGAATTTGTTGTCGAACAACAATTCTTATTACTTTGGAGTTGATGCTGCATCGGGAGCCGGTGAATCAGGCACGACAGCGGGTTCGCCCAATCTTGCCACGCTACCATTGTTGGCTGCGTACACCAATACATTGGGCAGCGCGTCAAACGATAATGCGTCTCTGGCGTCAACCGGTGCCGTCCCATTCGTTTCAGCCACCGATCTTCACCTTGCAGGTGGAGCACCGGAGATCAATGTCGGGGCGTTGATCGCGACCGTCACAAACGATATCGACGGTGATGGCAGGCCGGGTAACTTAGGCGGCGAGATCGGAGCGGACGAACTTGCTGACGGTAATGCACCGGACACATCCATACTCACCAGCCCTCTAAATCCGATCAATAGCTCAGCAGCTACATTTACATTTAGCGGAACTGATACTTTGGCTCCGGATGTGATCGCTAGTTTCGAGTGTAAACTCGACGCGGGTGCTTTTGCAGGGTGCACCTCACCGCAAACTTACCTAAGTCTTGCGGATGGTTCGCATACTTTCCAAGTGAGGGCCAAAGACTTCAATAATAACGTCGATCCGACCCCGGCGAGCTTTACCTGGGTGATCGATACGACCGCGCCGGATACGAATATCACTGTGAATCCGACAAACCCGACCAATAGTAATGGTGCGTCGTTCAGCTTTACGGGTAACGATGGAGCAGGAGTTGGTGGAATTACTTTTGACTGCAAGCTTGACGCGGGTGCGTTTACTTCTTGCTCCTCGCCACAGGCATATTCGAGTCTTGCCGATGGCCCACATACGTTCCAGGTCAGAGCGAAGGACAGCCTCGGTAACACCGACGCAACTCCGGCAAGCTTTACCTGGGTGGTAGATACGGTGGCTCCGGACACGTCAATTTTGACGAATCCCACCAACCCGACTACAAGTACAACTGCAACGTTCACGTTCAGCGGAACTGACGCTCTCGCGCCGGAAACGGTTGCGAGCTTTGATTGCAAACTCGATGCAGGGGCCTTTGCACTATGTACATCGCCACAAACATATCTGGGATTGGCAATTGGAGCACACACCTTCCAGGTTCGTGCGAGGGATGCGGCCGGAAATGTTGATGCGTCGCCCGCTAACTATGGCTGGACTATCAACGCGGCCAGTGCCGGACCGATCACGGTAACGGCAACAGCAGGGACAGTTGGCCCTACCGACTATGCAAGTCTGAAGGCCGCGTTTGACGCGATAAACGCGGGTACTCATCAGGGTGTGATCTCCGTCGCGGTCGTCGCTGATGTGGTTGAAACAGCCACGGCGGCGTTGAACGCAAGCGGCTCGGGGGCTGCATCATATACTTCGGTATTGATACAGCCGAGCGGCGGTGCTGCCAGAACGGTCTCAGGATCTTTCGTTGGTCACCTCGTTGATCTCAACGGAGCGGATAACGTCACGATCAATGGATTAAATACCGGCGGCAATTCGCTAACCTTTAGTAACGCAGCACTGGGTGCCTCAAGCACGATCAGATTTGCTAACGATGCGACTAACAACATCGTAACTAACGCAAATCTTCTCGGTTCGGGTGACGCTTCGTTCGGTGTTGTTTACTTCGGGGCTGGTACGACAACCGGTAACGACGGCAACACTATTTCGAACAGCAACATTGGACCTGTCGGCAGCAATCTGCCGCTCAACGGTGTCTTCTCGCTCGGAACAAGTGCTGTGATAGATAACAGCGGAAATACGATCTCCGGAAACAACATTTCCGATTTCTTTAGTGCCGCCAGTGCGTCGAATGGTGTAAACGTCAATAGCTTTAATAGCACCTGGACGATCTCGAACAATAAGGTCTTCCAGACTGCGACGAGAACGTACACCACAGCCTCCACGCACAACGGTATCAGCGTCGGCAGCGGCAGCGGTTATACGATCACCGGCAATACGATCGGATTCGCAGCGGCAAACGGCACTGGTGTCTACACAATGACCGGGACGGTAGCGACGCGATTCGTTGGTATCAATCTGGCGGTCGGGACAACAGCCGATACATCGGTCCAGGGTAATACGATCGCCTCGATCGCTATGACCGGTATTGGTACTAACTCCGCCAACGGCACGTTGTGCGGCGTCAATATCACCTCCGGTAACGTAAACGTCGGTAATGTTACGCCTAATACGTTTGGTTCGACGACAGGTACCGGCTCACTAACGGCTACACCGACGACGACAGTCGGTGCGGCAGTTATTGGTATCAATAGCTCGACGACAGGAACTGTTGTTATCAGCAACAATACGTTTGGAAGTTTCTCATCGTTTAGTGCAACTGCGGCCAATCCGGGATCTGCTTTTGGTGTAAATGTTTCTGGTGCTGCTGCTTCGATGACTATCACGGGCAACACGATCGGAAATGCGACCGCCGAGAATATTATCGCGGGCGTCTTGGGTACTACGACGGCTAGTTCGATTGCGGGTGGTATTATCCAGTCCGCTACTCCGGCTATTTCTAATTACTCGAATAACACTATTCGAAACATCTCGAGCTACGGTACGGGAACTGGCGGTTATGTTCGCGGTATCCAGACAGGTACGACGTCAAGTGCAACGGCCGTCGCTACGATCAATGGAAACACGATCACAAATCTGATCACGAGTGGAGCAACATCCGGACAGTCGAGCGCCGTAACGTCGGCCCTTGGAATTCACTTCCTGCCGGGAATCAATTCGACCATCTCGGGCAACACTATTTCGAATATTTCGAATGTGAATGCGGGGGCAGTCGGAACGGTTGTCTGCGGTATTAGCCATGGTTCGGCAACGAACACGGTCATCGCAAACAATGTTATCTTCGGGCTGAGCAATGCCAGCACGACAACATCAACCACCTTGCCAAATGTGATCTCGGGTATCCTTATTCGTTCCGGAACGACGACAACGACGGTCCAGAACAATATGATCTCGCTTGGTACGAGTCAGACCACGAATTCGTCAATCTACGGTATCTGGGCGAACCACGGTTCGACGCCTGATCCGGCAGATAAGGTGTACTACAACACCGTAAATATCGAGGGAACGGCTGCATCAGGTGCTGCTCCTAGTGCTGCGTTCCATCGTGGTGATCTGACGACAACTGCGAAATTCCCGGCGGTGGATGTACGCAATAATATCCTCGTCAACACTCGCTCCGGCGGCACAGGTAAGCATTATGCAATTGCCAATCACATTGGTGCCGCGGCTTCGGTTGCGACGGGTTGGTTAGCGAACAACAACGTCCTCAACGCTAATCCGGCGACGATAGGGTTCTGGACAACGGATCAGACATTCCTGGGTTGGAAGGGTGCCTCCGGCGGAGACTTGCTCAGCTACTCGGGAATTGTCGTGACATTTGTCAATAATGCGACCAACCTTCACCTCAACATGGGTGTTACCCCGACTTCGATCGAATCGGGTGGTGTCGCTATAGCGGGTATCACAACGGATATCGATGGCCAGGTTCGTCCTGGACCAGCAGGTTCGACCAACGGCGGTGCGTTTGCTCCGGATATTGGAGCTGACGAATTCGACGGAGTTTACGCCGATGCGGCCGCACCAGTGATCACCTATACGGCGCTCACAAATACAGCGGTCACAACAAATCGAACGCTTTCGATCAACGTTACCGACAACACGGGTGTAGCGTCGGGTGCTAATCTGCCGAGGGTTTACTTTAAGAAGGCGACCGATGCGGCTTATGTTTCGACAGCTTGTAGCCTGACCAGCGGTACACCGCAAAACGGCAACTACGACTGCGTGATCAACTATGCATTAGTCGGTGGCGGTTCGACGGCGGCGTTCGATACGATCCAATATTTCGTGGTCGCTCAGGACACAGTCGGAAATCTTGGATCGAACCCGAGTGCAGGATTTAGCGGAACAAATGTCAATACGGTTACTACGCCGCCTACGTCACCGAGCTACTACCTGATAACAGGAGTATTCAACGGAACGTACACGGTCGGAACAGGCGGCACTTTTGCGTCGCTGACCAACCCGGGCGGTATTTTTGACCACGTGAATAACACCACCGTCAGTGGCAACGTAACGATCAATATCGTTAGCGATCTGAGCGGTGAAAACGGCGGCGTCGCTCTCAACCAGACTACAGAAACTGGTGCTGGAGGCTATACTGTCACGATCAGACCTAACGGTTCAGCACGTACGATTACCGGCAGCAGTGCAGCCGGAATAATTCGTTTGTCTGACGCTGACAGGGTAACGATCGAGGGATCGACGGTGGCCGGTACGGCGACGCAGGTCGGCGGCGACGCGGCACTTCGCCAGCTTACGGTTCAGAATACCAGCACTACAGCGACAGCGGGTTCGGTCATTGCGATTGGTTCTGCTGTTAACGGTGCTCAAAACAACACGGTCCGAAATGTCAACATCCTCGGTCAGGATCCAACTCAGACCCTGATCGGAATCCATATGGGTGGAGCGGCTCCTGGCTCAGCCGGTTTGGATAACGACAATAATAGGATCGAAAACTGTAGCTTCAAACGTTCGTTTATCGGTATATACAACGTCGGTGCTTCTGTAGCAAACCCGAATACCGGCAATGTGATCGAGATGAATGATATGAGTGCTACGGGTGCAGACCGAATGCGTCGTGCCGGTATCTTCTTCTTCAATCAGGATGGCATTCAGGTAAACCGCAACAGTATCGGCGGCATCGTCGCTGACGAAGCTGCGGATGCGATCGGAATCATCGCAGGTATCCAAAACGTTACGGCAACTGCCACTACGTCCGGTGGTATCACGAATGCGTTGATCACCAGAAACAAGATAAACGGTATCGCAAGTACGAACACGACCGGATTCTCCGCTGTCGGTATTGCAATAGCCGGTGATGTCACGGGTTCGAACGTCATATCCAACAATATGATCACTGGTGTTAACGCACCATCGACCAGTCCGGATATCACTGCTGGCATCTTCGTTTCCGGCGTAACATCGTCGAGCACCAAGTTGTTCTTTAACTCGGTATCGATGACCGGAAATCGTGGTGCTGTAGCAGCCCAGATCGGAAGCTTTGGCGTTGCCATCAGCGGAACCAACCCGATCGTTGAGTTGAAGAACAATACGTTCTACACAACTCAGATCTCCGGCGGCGGTGCAAATGCCAAGAGTTACTCGATCGGCATGACCACAGCTACGTTTAGCAATCTGAGTTCGAATTTCAACGATTTCGTTTCAACCGGAGCAAATGCCGGAGGATTTAGAACGGGGTCGCTCGATACAACGGGAACGGATATTGCGACGCTCGCGGCATGGACGACGGCAACCACTCAGGATGCCGGTTCATTTGCAGTCGATCCGACATTTGTTGATCCTCTGGTTGATCTGCACTTGCTTGCAGGCAGCCCGATGATCAATGTCGGTACAGCCGGTACCGGAGTTACGGTCGACTTTGACGGTCAGACCCGTGACGCCACACCGGACATCGGTGCGGACGAATTCTCCGTTATCGTTCCGGGAACTCTTGCCCTAAGCTCGGCGACCTATTCGGTCAGCGAAGCGGCGGCAAGTGTAACGATCACTGTGAATCGAACGGTCGGTACCGACGGACCGGTAGGTGTCACATATACCTTGACGGACGGCACGGCGACTGGCGGTGCGGCTTGCGGTGCTGGAATCGACTATGTAAATACAGGCGGTACGGTCAGCTTTATTAACGGTCAGGCGTCAAATACCTTTACCGTTGCGATCTGCCCGGACTCGCTCAATAAGATAGACGAGACGTTTAACGTCACGCTTTCCGCCCCGACGGGTGGTGCGACACTTGGTTCGCCGAGTGCGGCAGTCGTGACTATCACGAATGACGATCCGGTCCCGACTATCTCGATCAGCGATGTTTCACTGAACGAGGGCAATGCGGGAACGACAGCATTTACCTTTAACGTCTCTCTCTCGGCGGCCAGCGGCCAGACCGTTACGGTTCATTACCAAACGGCCGACGGCACGGCGGTTGCTCCTGGCGACTACACGGCATTGCCTGATACGGTATTGACCTTTAATCCGGGAACGACAACGCTGCCAGTGACGGTCTTGGTCAATGGTGATACCGGTGTCGAACCCAATGAGACGTTCTTCGTCAATCTAACGACGCCTGTGAATGCCACTATCCTTGATAATCAGGGACTTGGCACGATCCAGAACGACGACATTGGAGCGGCCGGTGCATACTCGATCAACGATGTACGTGTCACCGAGGGCAGTGCCGGTACGGTAAACGCTGTGTTTACGGTCAGCTATACGGCTGGCGGTGCTTCCGCGATCACCTTTGCCACGGCTAATCGTACGGCAACTGCCGGAACTGACTATGTTGCTAATACCAACACGCTCAACTTCCCGGCATCCGGATCGACACAGACACAGACTGTGACGGTCGTGGTCAACGGCGACACGCTCAAAGAGGCGAACGAAACATTCTTCGTCAACCTCTCAGGTGCGACCGCTGGGGCGACGATCTCTGACGCCCAGGGTGTCGGTATCATCGTCGACGAAGATCGTCCATACGTGAGCGATTTTGATCGCGATCTGTTTGCCGACTTCAGTGTCTTCCGTCCGAGCGATGGCAAGTGGTATACATTGCCGTCGAGCACGGGTGTCCCGGTCGTAACGTCGTTTGGTACAGCCGGCGACCGTCCGGTTCCGGGAGACTATGACGGTGATGGCAAGACCGATCTTGCGTACTATCGTCCGAGCACGTCGACCTGGTTCATGATCAATAGTTCGACTTCGACGATGACCACATTCACCGTAGGAACGCCGGGAGACAAACCTGTCCAGGGCGATTACAACGGTGACGGCAGGACCGATATGGCCGTCTTCCATCCGGCGGATGGTTCGTGGTCGATATTGACCTTGCCGGCTGGTACGGTTACGACGCAGTTGTTTGGTATCGCGACTGACCTTCCGGTTCAGGGCGATTACGACGGCGATGGCAAGACCGATCTTGCGGTCTATCGCAACGGCACGTGGTTCGTACTTCGCAGTTCGAATTCGAGCGTAGCCACTCAGAACTGGGGCAATGCGACTGACAAACCGGTCAGCGGCGACTTTGACGGCGACGGTCAATTCGACTACGCCATCTATCGTAACGGCCAATGGTGGATACTCAACTCGCTTTCGGGCAACTCGAGCGTTATTAGCTGGGGACTCGCAACCGACATACCGGCACCGGCCGACTTTGACAAGGATGGAACGACCGATATCACGGTATTCCGTCCGTCAACCGGCGACTGGTACGTCCTCCGAAGCTCGACGCTTACTATCCAGGGCCTGCATTGGGGCTTGAACGGCGATATTCCAACGCCGTCCGGCTACATCCCCCAGTAGGTTAAACTTAGACCGGTTCATCTCGAACCGGCACGGCACGGATCCGAACTCAAGTTCGGATCCGTGTTTTTTTTGTGAGCCATGGCGATGTAACAACTAATTAATAGCAGGAAAGGCCGACGGGTTTGAATTCGCCGATTCCTACGATTAAACTAAATCTATAGAAAAACTTGAGCAGTGGAGTTACACGCTTGTTCTGTGCAGGCGTCTCATAAAAATATGACGAGAACTTATAAAAATCTTAGCCTTTTAATTTTGGTTTCGGCCTTTATCTTTATTTCCCCAGTCATCTCGATGGCGGTTCCACGCGGATCGGATCAATTCGTGTCGTCAACCGTTGTTATAAACGAAGTCTATGGTGGAGCAGGTTGCGGCACTGCGGGTTGTTCGACCTATCAAAATGATTTCATTGAATTAAGGAATATCAGTTTAAATCTGGTCGACATCTCTGGCTGGAGCGTCCAGTACGCGGCCGCGGGTGGATCTGCTTGGCAGGTTACCGCTGTTCCTGCGAGTACAGTACTGCGTCCTGGTGACACGTATTTGATCGCGGAGTCCTTCGGGGCGAATGGTGTTAATCCGTTGCCTTCGCCAAATGCGACAGGCATCATCGCTATGTCTGCCACCGCTGGAAAGATAGCTCTGACCAGCTCATCTACTGCTTTGAGTGGAGCCTGTCCCTTTCCAAATGCGGCCATCGTAGATTTTGTCGGTTACGGAGCTGGGGCCACCTGTAACGACAGCGGCACGAACAACTCCGCAACAAATGCTCCTGCACCGAGCACCACGGCATCGATTCAGCGTAACGCGGCCGGTCTCGATACCGACGTCAATAGCGCCGATTTCACGGCGATCGCGCCGACGCCCCGCGGAGCCACGTCGGCAACCGCAGCAGGTGTAACGGTTGGCGGGCGGATCACGGATGTTTCGGGGCGTGGGCTGGGGCGGGTTGCGGTTACGTTGTCAGGTGGGGAATTGGCCCAGCCGCTGCGTACGTTGACGAGCCCGTTTGGTTACTACCAGTTTGACGACCTGACGGTTGGTTCGACCTATGTATTATCCGTCGCGTCGAAGCAGCACAGCTTTTCGCCGAACACACGCGTCATCAGCCTGGTGGATGCGATCACCGATATCGACTTCACGGCCGATGAGCCTTCAGACGGCCTTGTTTCGCCGATCATCAAACAACGTTAAGCAATTAACGAGCTAAAGCTCAAGATCTGGCTGCCCGAAATGTTTCGGGCAGCCCCTTTTTTATTCTGAATTTCCGTTTTCGAAGCATTTTGGCTGCGGTTTTAGACATATTGTTTGTTAATGGAATGAGCTTTCTTGTTAAGAATGCGGAAAAAACGCGAAGAAAAACGATTTTTCTACGAAGAAAAATGATTTTTCTTCGCGTTTTAAAGTTGGTTCACGCAGAAAAATGAATTTTCTTCGCAGAAAAATGATCTTTCTACGAAGAAAAATGGCTTCGCTCGTAAGAAAAACAAAGGTTTCGATAAGAAAAATGGCTTTCTCACCAAGCAAAATGATCTTTCTGCGTAGTTCCGTGACTTTTCCCGCAAGAAAAATGATCTTTCTTTGTAGAAAATGGTTGCAAAAACCAAAATCGCTCCTTTCGCAGCGCAAACGGAATGCTTTACTACGTGGTTTCATCCTCCCGGAACCAGCGTCGACAGCTAAAATGGAAGACTTGAGACGATCTGCCTGGCAGGTACGCCTAAGCCTTCGAGATCGGAGATCGCGTTCAATTCCGGGTCGCTTCCCACCGTGCTCATCCGCTTATTCGTGATCGCCCGGTTCTAACCGGGACGCAAGAAATACTGGCAGATTTTTGTTGACTTTGAACATAAAAAGGCTATAATCCTCGTACTCGTTTAGAAAATTATTTTTTTGGAGATCCTGTACCCATCTGCGCATTGGTTTGCGCATTGGCGGCATTTTTCAGCACTTTCCCATAACTCCCGGAGAACCATCATATGTTTAACCGCAAACTCTCGTTCCGTTTTGCCCTGACCCTAACCGCTCTAATAGCAATTTCCACCATCACCGCCTCCGCTAACTGGAGCAGCAACAACTGGAACATCCTAGAGTTTCTCGGTATCACCTTCGCTACCGCTGAACCACAAACAGCCCAGCCGCAGCCAACGCCGACAAAGGGTGAGGTGCGTCAACTCTTTGAGGATGGTGCTGTTGGCGAAAAGGTACAAGATGAACCCGCTACACTAGACCCTACTTTTGACGGGTCTAAGGAAACGGGCCCGACGACATCGGGTCTGATCACTGGGGGAGTCGGCGGCAGTTACCCTTTTACGAGTGCGGCCGGAGTGTCGCTCGAGGATATGTCGGGTAGTACGACACTTTTGGGGCCGAGCCTTGACGATACGGCTTCGGCGGTTAATAACATTGGGTTCGATTATTGGCTAGACGGGGTTCGTTACACGCAATTTTCCGTAAATGCAAACGGGCTGATGAAACTTGGATCTGTCGTTGTTGATAGTTCGACTAATGGCCGCACCAATGATTTTGCCACAGCGAACGACTTGCCAAAGATCGCCGCCTACTGGGACGATCTTTGTACGGATGCGACCGGAAAGGTCCATTCCAAAATTGTGGGCACTGCTCCAAACCGTAAACTCGTTGTCGAGTTCAATAATATGCGGACCTACAACCTCGGGTGTACCGGCGGCTCGCTGTTGGGAAACTATCAGGTTTGGCTTTACGAGTCAGCCCATCCTACGTTACCGGGCATCGTTCAATTTGTCTACGGAACAATTCCCGTTAATCCGAATCTTCAGACGGGTTACAGTACCGGGATCGGCTCAACGTCATCGTCGTTTGCAAGCGTTACAACGTCAGGCCCGACAGCATCCTATGCAGCTTCGAATAACACACAACTAACGGCAATTACATCGGGCACGTCCTATTCGTTTACTCCAGTCATTCTAAACGCGCCTGGGGCATTATCGTTTACCACCGTTGCTCCATCGTCAATGACGATAAACTGGGCGGACACAAATACGACTCCCAATGAGGTCGGGTATGCCGTTTATCAATCAAACGATGGCGGAACGACCTACAATTTTGTTGCACAGACATCAGCAAATGCTACTTCGCAAGCAATCACTGGACTTGTTCCGTCAACGAACTATTTCTTTAAAGTCTATGCCGTGTCGGAAGGTGCTTTGAGTGCTACATCGACTAATAATCAATCGACGACCGGCTTAGGAAGCATTTCATCGACCGGAGTAGGGGGCAATTGGAGTGCGACTGGAACATGGGTTGGTGGGGTCGTTCCGACGGTCTTTGACAACGTCACGATCGCGGACGGTGCTACCGTCACACTAGACACAACCACAGCAGTTGCGAATTCGCTCACCGTGGGTTCGGGTGCCGGAAGCGCCGCGATAGTTACGGCTGATGGGACAACAGTTGCGAAGACGCTTACCGTTTCGACTGATGTAACCGTAAATTCAAATGGAACGGTGCGCTCGAATACGGCCAGTCCCGCGTCATCGACGCTTCACTCATTATCGGTGGGCGGAAATATGACGGTGAACGGAGCCGGAACATTTAACGGATCAGCTTCAACAAATAGCAAGCTGAACATCACGTTTACGGGAGTTTCGAATGCTACGTTTACAACCTCAGCGACCTCGTCGATGAGTTTTAACACGGTAACCATTAATAAGGGGACAAGTAATGCTTCGATACTAGACTTCACGCCCGGGGCAAACTGGACAGCAACGGCCGGGTCTCAGGGGTTCACGATCTCGAACGGTACGTTGAGGATCAGTGGAGCCGCGACGATTTCAAACGTGGTTTTCAATTCTACTGGATACACGATCCCTTCAACGGGTGGGATTTGGTTGAATAACGCAAATTTCACGATTTCCGGACAAGCCAGTTCGCCGACGATGTCAGGTTTGTTGAGATTGACTGCCGGTACTTTCAACGTTGGAACAGCATCAGGAAATGCGATGAGCGGTGCGACGACATCCAGCTTCATTATTGAAGGCGGAACAATGAATTTCAGCGGACGGCTTAACGTATCTTCGTCCGGGGCGTCATTCAACATGTCAGCGGGAACAATCAATGTCACGACGGTCGGTAACGGTTCGAGTGCTACCGCGGGGTTTGGTTTCACGAGCGCGACTTCGATATTTACGATGAGCGGCGGCGCCATTAACCTGGTTCAGCGAAGTACAGGGGCAACGATTTTGGATTATCAGGTTTCAACCACATCACCGTCGATTACGGGCGGAACCCTAAATGTTGGAACCGCTGCCACGGCAACGAATTTCAATTTTGGCATTCAAGGAGCGATGCCGAATGTTGTCATCGACAACACGACAAATAATAAGACCGCGAATCTGGTTGCTGCTGCGTCTGCTTACGGCACGACAACGATTAATTCGGGAGCCACCCTCAATCTGAATGGTTTCACATATACGGAGCGAGCATCTACGTTCACAAATAACGGAATCTTAACGGGTACGACGACAAGCAGTCGTCTGTCGTTCTTCAGTCCAACAGTTGCCGCGCAGACGTTCGCAGGATCGGGAACGGTTACAGCACCTCTGGATGGACTCAGCGTTCAGAACGGCGGCCTAACAATCAGTCATACGAATAGTTTTCAAACGCTGAGGGTTAATCTGTTTGCAGGTGCAATAACGAACAGCAATAAGATCACTTTAGGTAGCGGGCTAGCGGCAGCGGTGACGGTCCAGATCGGAGCTGCTGCGTCGACACAAGTCGGCGGATCCTTCGATGTTTCGCCGACTTTCAATCTTGGAACCGGAGCATACTCAGTCTTATACCAGCAAGAGTCCGCGGCAAGAACGACGGGATTCGAAATTCCGGCAACAAGGACGATCACTAATGCGACGATCGCCAATACAAACAACGTCACTCTTTCAGGTGGGGTACTTTCCATCTCTAACTTATTGACGATGACGGCCGGAAACTTTAATACAACAGCATCCAATCTTCCCACGATCACCAACACCGCTACTGGCGGTGTTTCAGGCGGATCGACAACATCCTATGTTAACGGTCCGTTGGCGAGAACGTTGCCGGCGAGTTTAGCTACAGGAAGTACATACACGTTCCCAGTTGGAAAGTCATCGTACAATCTCTTTGAATTGGTTAACCCGACAACAGGTGCGGGCGGTACGGTAACGATTCAGGCTGAGGCGTTTGACGCGAACTCCGGCGGTACCGCCGGAACCAACATTTCTTCCCTGAATACGAATCGTTACTGGAGTGCGAGTACGAGTGGGGTTGGTTCTCTGACAAATACGACGGTTCGCTTGACGGAAGCGCCAACACCTACCGGTAACCGAATTGGCCAATCAGCGACGTTGGCGGGCACATATAACTCGATAGGTAATACTATTGCTGGTGCGACAATTCAGTCTAATACAACGACCTCCCTAGGTTTCTTTAATCTTGGAAACCAAACATTGGGAGCTGGACCGTACAGTGTCTGTGACGGCGGGACATATCCAACGCTTAAATCCATATTCGATACGATCAACTCGAGTGTCGTAACCAGCAGCATTACCATCAACGTCGCAGGAAACTGTTCGGAAACCGCGACCGCAGCATTGAATCAGCTGACGACCTCGCCTGCCAATTCGCCATATACGGTGACGATCAGTCCGTCAGGCGGAGCAGCAAGGACTATTTCGCACACAGCCGCGCTTGTCGGCGGATCGCCGCTTATTGACCTTAACGGTGCCGACAATGTGACCATCGATGGCCTCAATACCGGCGGAAACTCGCTCACTATTTCGAATACGAATGCATCCTCGGCCGCTGGTACATCAACGATTCGTTTCATCAACGATGCGACTAGCAACACGATCACGAATTCAACGATCTTAGGGTCATTCACCGGATCGGTAACGACCGGTGGTGGAAACATTATCTTCTCCACCACAACAGGCACCAGCGGCAACGATGGCAACACCATTTCGAATAACAACATTGGTCCCGCGGGTGCGAACTTGCCGAGCACCGGCATCTATTTCGGCGGCTCGTCGAACACGAATCCCGGAACCGGAAATAGTGGGAACACCGTTTCGGGAAATAACATCTTTGATTATTTTGGAGCTAATGTAACTAGCGCGGGAATTCATGTTAATTCAGGTTCACCGAACGGAACTATAAGCAATAACAAGTTCTATCAAACTAGCCCAAGGACCCAGACAACAAGCGGTCAGCATTCGGCCATATGGATAGAAAATACTTCCGGCAACGGTTATCAGATAACGGGAAATACGATTGGGTTTGCTGCGGCAAACGGAACAGGGACATACGGCTTCGTCGGCACGTTGTCCTCGCAACTCGTTCCGATTTTCCTTTCGGTCGGGGGTACGACGTCATCGAGCGTTCAGGGCAATACCATCGCCGGTATCGCAATGTCAGGAACATCGTCCGGAGCGGCGACTACGTCGCCTATGCGGCTTATTTATGTCTCATCCGGGCTTGTAAATGTTGGTGACGTGACAGCCAACTCAATCGGAAGTCAGTCTGCTACTGGTAGTATCACATTTACGTCAAGCGCCTCCGGCACTTGTGACGTCAGCGCGATCTATAACTTTAGTAGCAGCAATGCGGTTGTCAGCAATAACACAATCGGAGGCATAACTGTTGGAAATACCGGGGGCAACCCTGCTAGTTTCTATGGTATCCGCATAAATACTGGTTCCGGCGTAAGCTCGACAATACAGAATAACTTCATTGGCGGAACAATTGCCGATTCGATTCAGAGTACTTCCACTGCGGGATCCCCGACTGTCGAAGGAATTCTGAACACGTTGTCGAATGCGACGATCAGCGGAAATACTATCCGAAACTTAACCGCACCGAATGGAACGGGTACAACAACGTCCGCCTCCGTGATAGGCATTTCCTTTTCATCGAGTTCCGTTAACAATTCGGTATCACAAAACACGATCTTTAACCTGAACAATACAAATACGACATTGGCGACGGTCGTAACCGGCATTCAATTCACCGGGTCTACTAACAATACGGTTGAACGCAATCTGATTTACGGCCTTTCGTCCGCCACGACGAGCGCATCTGCCGAGGTCAACGGCATCAGGATCGCGGGCGGAACCACAACCTTCAGGAATAACATGATCGCCATCGGTGGGGGCATAACAAACTCGTTTGGGGGAGCAGCGACAAATAGCTCGACCGCGGGGGTCGTCGGAATCAACGAAGTGTTGGGTACCGATCAGTTTTTCGACAATAGCGTGTATGTTGGCGGCACTGCGACGACAGGGGCAGGCAGTTCGTATGCGTTTAACGGAACGCAGACGACAAACACGCGATCTTTCCGGGACAATATCTTTTCCAACGCCCGAACCAACGGCGGAGCGACCGGAAAACATTACGCGATTAAGATTAACGGGACGACGGCCAATCCGGCTGGCCTCACGATCAATAATAACCTTTACAACGTGTCCGGCACGGGAGGCGTCTTTGGATTCTTTAATTCCGCAGATGTGGCAACTCTGGCTGCGTGGAGAACAGCGGTCGGACAGGATGTCAACAGCTTTTCGGGTGACCCATTGTTTGTCGCTCCTACAGCGACCACACCTAACCTACATATCGCTAGCGTTGCGTCACCTGCGAATAATGCGGGTGTAACCGTTGGAGCGATCACAAACGATTTCGACAATGACACGCGTGATCTTACGACACCCGACATCGGGGCTGATGAGATTACGTCGATGCAATTATCGTCGGCGATATACAGCGTTCTTGAGAATGTTTCTGGCGGGGTAGCGACAATTACCGTCACTAGAACATCAGGCAGTGGAAATGCGGGATCGGTCACCTATACTCTTACCGATGCAGGTGCCTCGGGCGGTTCCACTTGTTCTGGTTCGACCGACTATGTAAACACGGGCGGCAGCGTTTCGTTTACGGCCGGTCAGACGTCGAAAGACTTCACTATTCCGATCTGTCCGGATACCAATTTTGAGCCTGATGAGACATTTTCGATAAATCTGACAACTGGCACAGGATCGATCGTCGGATCGCCAGCAACTGCAACGTTAACCATATTAAACGACGACGTACAGCCAACGTGGACGATCAATGCATCGGCTGGAGCGAATGGGGCGATCAGTCCTTCGGGGGCTGTGTCGGTTAATAGCGGAGCTAATCAGAGCTTTACGATCACGCCGGATAGTGGTTATAACATCTCGGACGTTTTGGTAGATGGCGGTTCGGTCGGGGCGGTGGGCAGCTATACGTTTACAAACGTCACGACGAATCACACGATCGCGGCGAGCTTTGTTCGGATACTAAGCACGGATGCGAATCTGTCGAATTTGACGGTGAGCAGCGGCACGTTGTCACCTGGATTTGATACTGATACGACGGGCTATACGGTGAATGTTTTGTCATCTGTTGCCAGTATGACGGTGACGCCGACGGTGAGGTTCCCGGCGGCGACGGTCACGGTGAATAACCAACCAGCTTCGACGCCGGTGGTGCTCTCGGTCGGTACTACACTGATCTCGGTCAAGGTAATCGCCGAGGACGGCGTCGCGAATAAAACTTACACGATCACCGTGACGCGGCCCGCCGAGGTTTCGGTGGACGACCACACGTTCACGCTGACGCAGAGCTTGGTAGGCGAAGGATTTACCGTTAGCCTCGCGGCGGCGTCCAATGGTCCGGTCGATGTGCCATATTCGACCGGCGGCGGAACTGCGACCGGCGGCAGCGGATGTGCCCCCGGCGACGATTATGTCTCGGCCAGCGGAACGCTGAATTTTGCTCCGGGAGAGATCTCGAAACCCGTCCCGATCCAGATCTGCACGGATACGATCCAGGAGCCGACTGAGACGTTCAATCTCACGCTCGGAACACCGACCGGTGCAACAGTCGTCGATGGCGTCGGTGTCGGAACGATCACGAGCGACGATACCTCGACGCTGTCGATCAGTAGCCCGACGATCACGGAGGGCGATGCGGGTACTGGCAACCTGACGTTTACGGTTTCCTTAAATGATCTTAAATCGACGCCGACGATCGTTTCTTACTCGACGGGTGCCGTCGGCGATACGGCGACTGGCGGCAGCGATTACGTTAGCGTGACTGGCGGTACGGTCACGATTCCCGCAAACACGTCGTCGGCCACATTTACTATTTTGATCAATGGCGATACGGCGTTTGAGGCCGATGAGACCTTTACGGTCACCGCCACAAATGCCGACGTAAACGGCAGCCCGGCCATCGGTACGGGCACGATCACAAACAACGACAATCCGGACGGAATGCTCGTTGTCACCAACACGTCAGATAATAGCGGCATCTGTTTACCGGGCAATTGCTCGCTCAGACAGGCGATCACTACGGCCAATTCCTATCCGGATTTCACGACCATCGCATTTGCGATACCCGGATCGGGCGTGCAGACCATCGCGCCGACCAGTTCATTGCCCGTCATTTCGACGCCGTTATATATTGACGGATATACTCAGAATGCTTGCCCGGCGGTTGTGCCTTGTTCACAAAGGAATACGGTCGTTGACGGTTACGACGGGGTGCTCTTGATCGAGATCGATGGTTCGAATACACCGGTAGGAACGCCCGGTCTAAAGATAACCGGCGGTGGATCGACCGTTGAAGGTTTGATAATCAATCGTTTTGGCTCGAACACGTTTAATGGTAACGGCATCACGATCGACGGACTTGGCGGCAACACGATCAAGGGTTGCTGGATCGGGCTTGACAGCACCGGAATGGCTGACGCGGGTAACTACAACGCCGGAATTGAGATCCATACGGATTCAAACACGATCGGCGGCGGTTCGCCCGGAGATCGAAATGTTATATCGGGAAATGATTCTCAGGGCGTGCATATAACGGGTCCGGGTGCTTCCGGCAATGTCCTCGAGAGTAATTTTATTGGTACGAACAAGAACGGCAATGCCAAACCTGCATCGACCAATCAACACGCCAGCCCGGGCAGCGGTGTGCACATCAGTTCCGACGCGAATGGAAATACCATCGGTTGCACAGTCGCGACTGAACGAAATATTATTTCCGGTAATGGCAACGGTGTGGTGATTACTGACGGAGCTTTTGAGAATGCCGTATCCGGAAACTACATCGGAACAGACGTTACCGGCTTGATCGCAGTCGGAAATCTGCAATCGGGCGTCATTTTATCCGGCAGCGCACAGGACAACACTGTTGGCGGTTCGTCTTTGGCCGAACGCAATATTATCAGCGGCAACACGGGTAATTTTGCGGAACCTTCGGGTGTGACCATTCGTGATATTGGAACGAACGGAAATCAGGTCCGCGGTAACTGGATCGGACTTGCGTCCGACGGAAGTGCACTTGGCAACACGGGTGGAAGTTCGGCGGGAACGCCCGGAATTCTGATCTCGGACGGCGCAACGCCAAACGATATCGGCGGCACTTCCATAGATTCTGGAAATACTATTTCTAACAACTCGGGTGACGGAATTCGGCTGGTTGACGGCTCTTCGGGTCCCAGTACGACCGTAGGCATTCCGTTGCAGGGCAATTCCATTTATAACAACGGCCATTTAGGAATCAACCTGGTCGGCGGAACGGAAGACGCATTTGGCGTTACGGCAAACACGGCCTTTGACCAAGGGCCAAACAGTTTGCAGCATTACCCCACGCTAAATACCGCGACGGTAACCGGAAGTTCGCATCACATTTCCGGCGTATTTAATGCGCCGGTGCCGACCACATACGTGATCGATGTGTACAGCAACCCCGTTTGCGATGCCTCGGGCCATGGCGAGGGCAAGACGTACG
>Ga0209023_10000769_pt1 | contig 45836 bp, 44 predicted proteins | sample LakOneMetagenome_FD_187468 | JGI IMG/M metagenome (GOLD analysis project Ga0209023, IMG submission 187468) | Freshwater and sediment microbial communities from Lake Erie, Canada (SPAdes) (version 2) | ecosystem: Environmental > Aquatic > Freshwater > Lentic | place: Lake Erie, Canada...
ACGACGTTATCCTTGCTCATGAGATGGAAATGATAAAGGTCCCTCGCCTCGATCAGATCCTTTATTGAAAGCGCACTGAACTCGTATCTTCCTAAATGGTCCATGAGCCTCACATCCTACATTTTGCATTGGCCGCGAGCAGCGGCCTGCGGATCGATCAAATTGGCGCTCCGTTCACTGCCCGGGGCGATGTTCAACGAGGATAACCGCCTAACGAGAGTAGCCGCGGGACACCGGCATTTCCGTTGAAGCCGGGTCGATCTGACCGCCATCGAAGAAGCCGGCGATCTGGTCCCCGACGTCGCCGTCGATCATGAATTTCTCAGGATTTTTGGTCTTGTCCCGCCGCGCCGCGTTAAGCGCACGAAAGATCAGCCATTCATCATGCGAGCCGAGGCTGAAGTTCGCGCCGGCCTTCAGGCTGTAAAACCGGAAGAAATCGAGACGCTTATAGTTCCAGCCGTCGCGCAACTGGTATTGCGTTTCATTGACGGAGGTTCGCGGTCCCAAACGTGCCCAAGACGGATCCGGGTCGCTGTATTCCTCGCGGAAGTCCGGATCGAAAGCAAACTTGCGCGCGAAGTAGGCCTGAATTCCCGCTGTCAGCGTCTCGCCTTCCTTGAGAAAGAAAGATTGAACGTCGCGCGGTCCAATGAAATAAAAGCCGTCGAAATACTGGCCTGTGTTGACCAGTTTCTGGCCGACATCGCGATAGCCGACCTTTGTACCGTTCTCGACCAGCACCGTGGTCCACATCCGCATGTAGTCGCCGCCAAACGGCCTGCCGGCGACGCTGATGAGTTGTCTGAGATCAAGCCCTAGCGTATCGGCATGCTCATTCATCAGGCCCGTGCCGGCCTTTGACTCAAGCTGATACTGCGCCGGATTGAGTATCCAGAACCCCTCGCCCCATCTCTCGAGCAACATGCGCTCGACGTGCCGCGCAACGTCCACGTTTGTGGTTGAATAACCGCCGCCACGCGAACTGATGGGGCAGCTTAGATAGATAACGAGCTTATCTTCGGCCTTTGCACGAAGAATATCCCGTCGCAGCTTCTGTATCTGAAGATCGAATATGTCGTACCAGGGTCCGGTGTGCCAGATATACTTGATCGGAAAGCCGGGGATCGGAGCCTCAGCCTCATTAATGGTGCCACGCGACTCTTCATCCGTCGGAGCTTTGCTCCATTTCTTTTTTGCTGCAGGATCGTTCGGCATGTATTGACCCTCGAGGGTGCGAGTTGAAATCAATCGACGAGGCGGACGCCTCTAAACAATACTTCCCTGAGCGCGTCGTAGCGGCCGGATTCACCCGGCAAGTGCAGCACACCGGTGTAGCAATGCCTGTGTTGGTGCATGAAATAGAAATGGCTGTCTCGAACCACGCGGTCGGGCTCGCCGCCAATGAATGTGATCACGGGTTCTCCGCCCTTGAAGAGATCGGCCATCTTGATCTCGCGCGAGTAGCCGAGGCCGGGCTTGCCGAAGGCCGTAGCGGGGGAAAGCGGAACGGTTCTTACGCTCTCGCCCCGGCTGCGCGCGAACTCCTCCAGCGCGCCTTTGTATTTGAGAAAAACGTGCAGGTTGAATAGCGCCCAATGGTGATTGGACGCATCCTCGCGGACGAAGAAAAACAGGAAGGCCTCTTCATCGCTGAGTTGCGTCGGAACGATGTCGAACAGTTCGCCCAATCCGGCCGCGATCTCAAAGCCGTAATCCCGGAAATTGTAACTTGTTCGCGCGGTCAGAAGCGACCGATCGCTGGCGAAAACAGGTGCCTTGTCAATTCCAGGTACCGTCGCCATCGTCACTCCCTCAGTTCCAGCCAAGCCATCGACCCACGAAGTCTATTTGCAGCCCGTAACGCCCTGACCCGACCAGCAAAAAAAACAGGCCGGCGGCCGCCAATGCCCAGTTTTTCAGTCCCGCCGCAACGTGTCCGCTGAAGGCCGACCACCCCATCATATTCCCGGCCTCACCGGCGAGCTTGGCTTCCTCGCGTCGTATCGCGTGTACCTTCATGCCCATGAAACTGAACACCGCGATCAGCAGGCCTCCCAGCCGGGGCTCGATGCCGGTCAAGATCGAAGCGGCCCCGCCATACATCATTGCCATGCCGGCCAGCGCGCACAGTCGCGCCAATTTTTCGCGTTGGGGGTCAGGCCACGTCTTGAACAACAGGGCGGTTTCGTCGACCGTCCATTTCCATGCCGCGGCGTTCTCGGTGTTCTTCCATGCGGCATAAAGAAAAACGTAGGCTACGCCGAGCCGCAGGACGAGAACCGCCAGATTGAGATTCCAGCCGTTGTCCATATTTGTCATCCGCTATCGCCTCACCCTTAGAATTCACCCGTCTTAGCTGCATCGCTCGCCGCTACCGGCGATTTGGTCGTCCCGTCCTTGAGCTGCTCCAGCAGCTTCGGATTGAGGCGGAGTTCGTTGGCGGTGCGCGCCTTGGTACCGATGCCGATGAAATCGTAAACCTGGAAAAGTGCAGGCCGGTTCGTGAGATATTTTTTCTCGGTCGTCACCGCGTCTTCGGATTCGAGATGCAGCATGCTCATGACCCGGCCGAGACCATCCATATGCCCGGTGAGCATCGCCAGTTCGGCGATCTGATGATCAAGCAACCGGCGATGCGCAGCTTCCGTGCCGATTCCGGGTGATACATCCAGGCGCCGGACTCCGATCTCGATCTCCCGCCTGTTTTCGGCGTCGAGTTCGCCGCGCAACCGCGCCTCGACCATGTGCGCCGAATGCGGACGGGTAATCATCCGCTCCACCCACTCCATCGTGGCAAGTTCGAGTGCGGTATAGGTGCCTCGCGGCGCGGCCGCGGTGTCTTGGGCATAGACGACGACCCGCTCGGCATGCTGGAGCGCCCGATCCTTTGCCGCTTTCGTCTGGTCCGCCGAGAGCACCGGCGTCGGCGGACGCCCGACGCCGTATTCGTCGAAGAAGAGGTTGAAAAGGAACATCGTGTGATGCTCGAGCCCGTAGCGCGCCCGCGTGGTCGTGTAGATCTTGAGGTAGACGATTTCCTTGAGACGGCGCGAGACGTATCCAGCGGTCTGGGTACCGTTTCGCCATTCGTCTTCGTTGAAAAGCACGGGAAGCGAATAGGGCGGCTCGAACCGAGCAAGTTCAGGGTGATGCATCAGCAAGTACACCAAGCCGCCAGGAAAATAACTACCGAACGACCAGCCCCAAGCGCCAACCTGAACAGCACCGACAGCGAGCCCCTTGTCGCGGGTGGCCTGCTCGGTATCGATTTCGTACGAAACAATAGGAAGGCGCGATCCCTTCAAGGGGGCCGACGCCACCTCGGCGCGACCCGCCATGATGTCTTCGATGGGAAGCTGAACCTTCGGCGGCACGAGCGGCGGCAGCCCTTCGCCGCCCAGGCTGTTCAACTCATTAACCTTTGCGATGACCTCCGGCTGGAGAACGCCGGTCATGAAATCTGCGAAGAACGACTCATCCGGAATATTGAGGCCCGAGAAGACGTCGGTCAGCGCAACAAATTGCAGGCAAAGGAACGCAAGCTCGACGAGCTGCGCATTCACCATCCGCTCGTTGACGGCGTCCGGAAGATCGGTCGGCAGCTTGGCAGCGGCTTCGGCTGCGAGACGATCGGCATGGTCGGTATCGCCCTTCGCCATGGCGCCGCGGCTTGCCGCGCGCGCCGCGTCCAGTTGCGCCATCCATCTTCCCTGTTCCGGATAGCTCGCCTTGTTGTGCGCGCGGAAGGCATTTTTGAGCGCCTCGCAGTCCGCATCGGTCCAAGCTTTCGGATTTGTCGCGCATGAATCCGCGAACTTGAGTACCTCGCGTTCGAGCGGCGAGTAGGTGTCCTGGTATCGAACATGTTCGGTCAATTGAACGAGTTTGGTGGCGTACACCTGATCCGAAATGCCATGCTTGCGCGCGGTTAGGGTACCAAGGACCGCATGATGCGTCATGGTGTACCAGGAGCGGCGGCGCTGGCCGATCAGGTTGATTGCGAGTTCGCGGACCGGCCGGTCGATGAAACCGGAAACCTGCACACCATTCCGGTATGACGGTTCGTCGAAGATCAGCGACGTCGAATAGTAAAGTTGCTGTTCGAATATGCCGGGAACTTGCAGAAAGAACCTGGCAAGATTGTTCGGGAACGGTCCCGGGCTGAGATTACCGCTCCATATCCAATCGGACATGGCCTGCAGGCCCTTGCTCCAATTGGCGTTGTCGAGACCAAGATCGGCGTCGAGGAGCGGGATCGAGCACGCAGGCCGCCCTTCCTGTCCGAGAGGCGTAACCGGTGAACCAGCCATGGTGATTCTCCCGTCACTTTTCTTGGATCGGTGTCGGCACACCGGACGGGTCGACCCAGAAAGCCTGCAGCTCCGGCAAACCCGCCGCCCGCCTGCTTTCCCGCAGCATGGCGATGAGCGCGCGGACCCGTTCCACGGAGCCGGTCGCAGTCTTCACAATTTCAGGCAGATTGAGAACGCCGCCATGTTCAGGCGGGGACAGACCGCGAACCAATGAGCGGCGGATAACGCGATGCTGTCGCGTGTCCTCGCCTGTTGGCCGCGCGTTCGAGGGATCGCGATCGACGCCTGACGCAGCGCCACGCGTCGAGGCCTGGTCCAGTTCGGGAATCAGCGCCCATAACTGTTGGGCCTGATAACTATCGATCGAACCAGCAACGTTGGCCGCCACACCGCGATAATGGCAGTACTCGACAAAAAATCGAAGTTCGTCGAGCGTGAGAATGCCCTGCTGCATCATGCCGTTGCGCACAACAAGGCTGTTGATGTCAATCATGCCCTCGCCGCGCGTATCCACCAGGCAGACGTTCATCACCTTGGTCAGGATCGAGGTGTCGATCATGATGGCGTTGGCACCGGACTCCGCCGTGACATCGACCATGGCCTTGATCACGGCCTTGCTGGTCCGCGTCGCTCCGGCTGCGATTTGAGGGAAGTACTTGCGATGTTCGAACAGCTCGTTGGTGCGTACGAACGATCCGTTGCTGCCCGGCGGCAACACACCTCGTTGAATCAGCGTGGACAGCGACACTTGGGAAGCGTCGGTGAAGAGTATCTGCCCGCTTTGCGGATCGCGCAACGTGCCGACGGCATAAGGGATGACGTCGAAAGCATCCGGCTCGCCTTCCGAACCCGGATTGAACTCGCGCAATTCCACCAAAACCCTGCGCACCGTTTCGTTGCGTTTTCGGTCCTGCCACAGCTGAAGATCCTGCGCGAACAGCACGGACATCACCTGGCAATGACTCAGTGCCTCGGTGCGCCGCAGCGTCGAGACGACTTCGCTCATCACCTGGCCAATCTTGTCGACTTCCATCCCGTCCACGCCGACCTTGACGAAACTGACCGGATGCACCCGCGTACCCATTGAAAGCGCGACGCCGAGCGCGGCCTGCGCGGCTTTGCCGGCGATCTCGTATCTCGACTTTTCGATCGCCTGGCCATTCTGCGCGCGGCGAAACAACAACTGGTCCTCGCCGATATTCGTGCTGAGCTGCACCTCAAGATCGCGATGGAAATCGAGCGCCGCGTCGCTCACATCCATGATGTGGCGCGGGCTGATGTTGCCGAGCGCGCTCTTTGGATCTTCGCTGTCGATGATGCGCCCTCCGCCGAGGATCGCTTCGCGTGCTTCCTGCGCGTTAAAAACACTCACGAGCAATTTGCGGTTCAAGGTACGTATTGACATCCTGACCTCGAAAAATGAAAAATAAATAATGCAACTTAAAAGGGAAGCTTAAGGGCAATTGCAGAATTCTCCAACAGATTCTTACAAGGGCTGCGCCGAACTTGAGCTAAGGCATGGTCATCGCACAAAGGGGGCGAATGCGGCGCACCCAGCTCAGACACGGCCAAGCCGAACGATCGGTTGTATTATATCATAAACACAACGGCTTAGCGGGGGTCTCGCCCCGATTGCGAACGCAGAATAGCGTGCCGTATCGTATTTTTTCGGATCGGCACTTTTCTTGCTCCGAAGGCAAAGGTCACACGTTCGAATCGTGTCGGGTGCGCCAGTTCGCGACGGCGAAGTCCTCGCCGGAACAGCGCCTTAGGGTCAGGCCGACGTGGCTCTCACCAAAATATCGAAAACAACCCCATGCAAAGTAGCCGGCGGGTAGAAGCGACTACAGCGTGCTGCGGCTTGCACCGGCGCGGCGCGTCTTGCGCACCGTCACGATCGTTCCGATCGGGTTCATGGATCGTGCAGCTCGCTGCGATTCCGGCTGCTCGGACGGATGGCGAAGAAGCCTTGGCTTCAGTTCCGCCAGATCGATGAAGACGTCCGCCTGTCGACGCAACTCCTCGGCGACCATTGGCGGCCGACTTGCAAGGGTGGAGACCACCGTTACGCGGACGCCGCGACGTTGCAGGGCTTCCACCAGCGGGCGAAAATCCCCATCGCCGGAGAACAGCACGATCCGGTCCACATGCCCGGCGAGTTCCATCGCATTGACGGCGAGCTCGACATCCATGCTGCCCTTCACCCTGCGGCGGCCGGTGGCGGCGTCGATGTATTCCCTGGCTGGCTTGGTAACGACGGTGTATCCGTTATAGTCGAGCCAATCGATCAACGGGCGGATCGACAAGTATTCCTGATCCTCGATGACTACCGTGTAGTAGAACGCCCGCAGCAGCATACCCCGATCGTGGAATTCGCCAAGCAGACGCCTGTAGTCGATATCGAAACCGAGCGCCTTTGAAGTGGCGTGGAGATTCGCACCATCGATGAGGAGCGCGATCTTCTCGCATGAAGACATGATGCACGGGTCTCCAGTTCCGGATGGAAGCCGGCGTGTCCGGCCGCTCGGACTCAGTCTGCCTGCCAGCGAGGGACAAAGTGCCGCCTTACCACTGATACCGCACGATGCCCTTGCCGGCGTAGCTGCGGGTGACGTTCGAGAACTCGCCTTCGAAGGTGCCGGACAGCGAGATGCCGTTCAGCCATTTCAGCTCCGCCGCGCCCGTGAGCAGTGCGGCGTCGTGCGCCGACGCCGCGCCGTTCACCACGAAGCCCGCGCCGGGTAGGGTCTGGAAGGTGGCCGCGATCGCGCGATCCGGATTGAAGTCGTGCGCCCATGCCGCGCGGCCGCGCAGCGTCAGGACCGCCGTCTCTAGCGCATAGGAACGATCGGTGCGCAAGCCGAGCTCGCTGCGCGTCGCGGTGACGTCCCTGCCCACATAGTTCAGCGCGAAGGTGTTGGCGCCCGAGACCGCCTGCTCGCCATAGCCCGGCAGGTACAAGGTGGTGAACTGCGCTGCCGCATACGGCGTGATCCCCATCCAGGGCGTCGCATAGCGATAGCCGCCTTCGGCGCGCCCCGACAGCGCGTTGGCATTGAACCGGGCGCGCAGACGGTCGATGCCCGCGATGGTCACCGTGCGATCCGTCGTCACGTCCTGCCAGCCATAGGCGAGCGCGCCCGCGACATAGGCATTGCCCAGGGTGTGGCGGGCGTACGCTCCGGCCTGGAACAGGTCGGAGCTTCCGTTGCCTAGCCCGTTGGCAACGCCAAAACTGGTGCCGCCGCCTCCGAACGCAAAGCCGACCAGGGTGTCCGGCGAGATCTGATAATCGGCGCCCGCGGCCACGCCGGCGATGCGACTGGTCGCGACGTTCGAGCCGACCACCGCATTGCCGTCGGCGGTCTGCGCGCCGCCATAGCCGGCCGCCCACACGTTCCAGCGCTGTACGAACGAGCCGCCGCGCGCCTTGTCGATCGCCGCATAGGCGTCGCGACCTGCGTTCGCGCGGGCAGCGGCGCCGTCGTCGGCATAGCGCGAGACGCCGCCGACCTGCGTCTCCGTAGCGTTCCGGTTGCCCAGGAACGGATCGAGCATCGTGTTGAGGAACTGGCCCATGGCATTGAAGGTAGTTTGCTGTGCACCGGTGGCGACTTCGCCGGAGGCCTGCGTCAATCCGTTGAGGAGGTTCTGGCCGGTCGCGTTGAACAGCTTGTTGAAGCCGGTCGTCATCGAGCCGCCCGCGAGCAGGCTGTTGTCGATCGCGGCAGCGACATTCCTCTGGTTGATGTTGGCAAATCCCGGCAGCGACGGCGACAGCAGGCCGGGATCGAGCGTCAGCAGCACATTGTTGCCCGAGTAGCTCAGCCGCGCGTTGCGCCCATAGGCCGCGTTGTTCATCGCGACCGATCCGAACGTTCCGATCGTATTCGCCGACGTCAGGATGGTATAGGTAGTGGTCGCCGCGACGCGGCCAGTCAGGTTTATGGCAACGGTTCCGGCGAGATGCGCGGCACCGAACGCCACGATCTTGTCGGCGGATGTGCCGGAGACTTCGACCATGTAGCTCGCGGCCGTGGTCAGCACCAGATTGCCGGCAATGGTGAGCGTCCCGATCGAGTTGTTACCCGGCGCCAGCATGCCGCCGCTAATGGTGGTGTCGCCGACCATGCCGACACCGCCCAGCGTGCCGCCGGCATTGACCGTCGTGGTGGAGTTGGCAATCGAGCCGTTAACCCATAGCGAACCGCCACCAACGCTCGTCGGCCCAGCATAGGTGCTGTTTCCGGTCAGGATCGTGGTACCCGACAATTGGTTGACGGCCCCGTTGCCGGTGATGTCAGGCGCGAACAGGTAGCCCGCCGAGGTGTGATTGAAATTGATCGCGCCGGTGCCGGCACCGAACTGGATCGTGGCTGCTGCCAAGGTACCGGGTGCCGTCGCGGCGGATCCGACCGCAGAGCCGATATTCAACATACCGTTCGAGCCAGCCAGCCTGGCGATCCAGAACTGGCCATTTGCGCCGACCGTGCCGCTATTGGCGATCGTCACCGCACCCGTCCCTGCTTCGCCAATCGAAAGAATCGTCCCATTGGTCCAGGACGATCCCGCGCCGTCGACTACGACGCTTCCGGTTGAGCCGTTGTTCACCCCGATCCGTGCGGCAAGGTCGTGCAAACTGCCGCCGTGCGTGACCTCGTGCGAAACAATATGAATACAGCGTGGACACCGCTCGTCCCGGCCACGAGGCGGGTGCTGAATCGCGCTGAAACTGTTCCCGATATCAATGAGGTATGCAGGGTCTTCTGTCTTGGAACGGAGCGCCAATCGCTTCGCCCTCAACGCCAGCAGTCGTGACGGCGGCTGCGTGATGCAGAACGGCCACGGCCGTGCCGTCAAAACGCAAAAGGTCGCCTTCGCCGCTATTGAACTCCAGCGCCAAACGCTTGGACTCCAGCGCTGTCCGTTAACGCCGGCTTCCCGCGTCGCCAATTTCCGAATATGACGTGGTCCGCCAGCCAATGGAGCCATGATGGATCAAGCGGTCGCGCCGACTTCCTTTGTCAACGCTTACACCGGCCCGCCGCGCGGCCGCGATTACGAGCGATGGCGCGAGGAATTGTGCCGGTGCACTCTGCGGGTCGACGTCCAGCCGGGCGACGGCGACATCATCGACTGCAAATTGCAGGGCAGCCTGCTGGGCGGCGTCCTGCTGGGCGCTTTTGCTGCTTCGTCGTCTGAATTCTCGCGTACGCGCGAGTCCCTGAAGGACGGTTACGACGGTATGTGCCTTGTGATCGCCATGTCGGGCGGCGCACTCATATCACACGCGGGACAGCAGATAGAACTGTCGGAATCGCAAATGTGTCTCGGAGATATGAGCGTGCTCAGTGGAACACGCGTGAACAACGAAGGCGAGTTCAGGACTTTACGCATCCCGCGATCCCTGCTCCTGACAGTCTGCCCCAGGGTGGAGGATCGGATCGGCCTGGTTCTCAATGGTCAAGCTCCCATGGGAGAAACGATTCTGCGCTACCACTCACTTGCCGCCAGTCTTGGGCCGCACACCGATGTCGTCGGGCAGCACCTGATGGCGCAACACGTGATCGACCTTCTTGGACTGTTCCTGGGAACGGACGCAGATCGTGCGGAACAGGCGAACAGCAGAGGGCATTCCGCCGCGCGTCTCGACTTGATGCGCGCCGACGTCATGGCCAGCCTCAGCCGGGGCGATCTGACCATCTATTCGGTCGCTCAGAAGGCCGGCCTTAGTCCGCGTCATGCCCAGCGGATCTTCGAACAGACCGGAACCACATTCACCGAATTCCTGCTTGAACAGCGCCTGCTGCTCGCGCGGAAGCTGCTGCTCGATCCGCTCAACCGACCGCGCAAGATCAGCGACCTCGCCCATTCGGCGGGATTCCCGGACGTGTCCTACTTCAACCGCGTGTTCCGACGGCGGTTCGGCGCAACACCGTCCGACATCCGGGCGCTTGAAGGGCGGCCGTGCGCGTGATGGTTTGCGGCGTCTCCATCCCGCGTCCGTTTCGACCATCGCGATCAGGCTGCCTGCCGGCATGCCCCGTCGCACGCTACCGCTTCTCCAGCCCCGCCTGCTCGACGACGCGCGTCCAGGTTTCGATCTGCCCGGTGATCAGTTCGCCCATCTCGGCACCGGTCGACGGCGCCGGCACGCTGTCGAGCGTGCGCAGGCGCTCCTGAACCTCGGGAACGGCGAGCGCGCGCCTGACTTCGGTGCCGAGCTTGTCGACGACGGCTGCGGGCGTGCCCGCCGGCACGCCGATGCCGGTCCAGGAGATGATGTCGAAATCGGGCGCGACCGTCTCGGCGACGGTCGGGACATCGGGCGTCAGGCTCCAGCGCGCTTTCGAGGACACCGCGAGGATCGTGAGCGCCCCGGCGGCAGCCTGGCTCTTGATGACGGTGCCGGTGTCGACGATGAAGTCGACGTCGCCGCGCAGCACCGCGGTGATGGTGGCGGGGCCGCCCTGGTAGGGAATATGGGTGAAGCGGGTGCCGGTGCGCTGCGCCAGCAATTCGCCGGTCAGATGCTGCGTGGTGCCGACGCCGGCGCTACCGAAATTGAGACCGCCGGGCTTCTCCTTGGCCTTGGCGATCAGCGCCTGCAGCGACGGGTAGGTGCCCGCCTTCACCGCGATGAAGAACGGAAACTTCGCGACCGTCGAAATGAAGGTGTAGTCCTTGACCGGATCGAACTGCAGCTTCTTGTAGAGCGCGGCGGAAACCGTGTGACCGCCGACCAGAAGCTGCAGGGTGTAGCCGTCGGCCGGCGCCTTGGCGAGGAAGGCGGAGGCAATGTTGCCGCCGGCACCGGGCTTCGGCTCGACGACGACCGGCTGGCCGAGATCCTTTGTGAGCTGATCGGCCACGATCCGCGAGATCACATCGGCATTGCCACCGGGGGCAAAGCCGTGCACCAGCGAGAGCGGACGCGACGGATAACTGTCCTGGGCGACAACCATGCCCGGGCTGAGCGTCAGCGCCGAAACAAGCAGCAGACTTGCAAACCTCATCACACTCCTCCCCTGGTATCCCTTATTTAAAGCGGCCGTTCGGCCTTTTATTTCTGCGGCGCCGGTGGATCGACGCCGAATTTTTCGGCAAGCTTGGCCAGTCGCGCGACCGTGCCGCGCGGCAGCGGGATGCCACCGGCCTCGCGCGCGGCGGCCTCGGCAAATCCGCGCTCGCCCGGCATCAGGATCGCGGTCGTGCCTTCCGCGAGCGGCGCCGCTTTCAGCGCCTGCGCCAGACTGGAGACCTCCTGCGCAAAGCGGTCGGACGCACCGAACGCATCGATCTGCACGGCGATGGCGAGCCCATTCATGCGGCCCGAGCCGTTGCCGTTCAGCGCCGGCGCAATCACCGGATTGTTGACGAGCACGCTGACCATGATCTCGATCATCAGGGACAGGCCGGAGCCCTTTGCACCGCCGAGCGGCGTCAAGGTCGCGACTTGCTTCGGATCCGTGGTCGGCTGCCCCTGCGCGTCGACACCCCAATCCGGCGGAATGGATTTTCCGGCATCCTTCGCCGCCATCACCTTGCCGAGCGCGACGTTGGCGGTCGACATGTCGAGCACGACAGGCTCGCCGGTCGACGGCACGGCGATGGCAAGCGGATTGGTCGAGACTGCCGAGCCGCGCGATCCCTGATAGGCCATCAGCGGACCCGACGCCGTCATGACGATGCCGACATATCCCTTCGAAGCCGCCTGCAGCGCGTAGTAGCCGATCGCGCCGGCATGAGTGATGTTGCGCGCCGCGCACCACGCCACGCCGAACTTCGCGGCCTGCTCGACGGCTTCCTGCATCGCGGCGACCATCGCGGTCGCGCCGGGAGCGCGCGCGGCTTCCAGCACCGAGATCGCGCCCTTGCGTTCCACGACCTCGGGTTCGGCGTCGGGCTTGATCGTTCCGGCTTCCACCATCTCGACATAGCGGGGAATGCGCAGCACGCCGTGCGAATCGACGCCGCGCACGTTGGCCCAGACCAGCAGCTCGGCGGTCTGCTCCGCCTGCTTGCGACCGAAGCCTGCGCCGGCGAGCAGCGCCGCGGCATAGCGCTGCAGGTCCGCACGACGAAACCGGATGTCGGCCGCTTCGTCCGTCATCCGCGATCCCGCAGCGGGGTCGGGAAGAACCGGTCGAGCCAGGAGCGGATCAGCACGCGGGTGCGCGGCGCATCCTTTTCCGACAACGGAAAATGCGAAGTGCCGTTGACGAGCATCAGTTCCGCGGGCTGAGCGGCCTTCTCGTAAAGCCGGATCGACTGCTCGGTCGGGGTGACGACGTCGTTGGCGGTGTGAAACAGCAGCAACGGTCGCGGCGCGATGTTGGCGACGACGTCCTCGGCGCGGAAATTATACATGCTGATCGCGGTCTCGACCGGCACTTCCATCAGCGCCTTCGGCGACAGGTTCTTGCGCAGGCTCTCCGGGATAGGAACCACGTCGAAGCGCGACACCCACATGCTTTCGCCGGTCTCGGCCTTGTGCTTGCGTCCCTGCTCCAGGATGCCGGTGAATTTCGCCCATGCTTCCGGCGTCGGGTGCTGGCCGCGAAATTTTCGCTCGCCGTCGCCCCAGCCGCAGGAGGAGATCACGCAGGCGAAGCGCTCGTCGAGCCCGGCGGTGTAGACCGCCACCGCCGCACCAAAACTGTGGCCGATCACGCCGATGCGTTTGGGATCGATCTCCTCACGTGCGGCAATGAAGGTGAGCGCGTTCTTGGTATCGGCGACCTGGTCGAAGCAACGCACCTGACCCCGCGCGCCCTCGCTCTCGCCGCAGCCGCGCAGGTCGATGCGGAAGGCGCAGTAACCGAATTCCTCCAACATGCGCGCCTGCAATTCGGCATGCGACTCGTCCTTGGTGCCGACGAAGCCGTGCAGCACGATGAAGCACGGCAGCCGCTCGCCGGGACGACGTCCTTCGGGAACGTGCAGTACGCCGGACAGTTTCAGTCCGTCCGAAGTGAACGTCAGCTTTTCCTGCATCTCTTGCTCCGTCGAAGTCGATATGCCGCCGCGTGCAGTCCAGCTGGCGCACGGCGCCACTCGATGGTAGGATCTTGGTCGGGATCTTGCGTGATCAGCGTGTTGCAGCCGGCGCGTAGGGGAAATGATGCGTCAGCCACGGCTGCGGCGCAGGCGTGCCCCAGACGTTCATGACACGCACGTTCTCCGGCCGCTTCAACTGGGTGATGATGTTCGGCTGATAATTGTCGTCGTCGGCAATCAGCGCCATCCCTGCCGAGCACTCGACCATCACGCCGGCGGCGTCGACATAGTAGGCATAGAGGTTGTCGCCCGGCCGGTGCCGCCCCGGCCCCCAGGCGAGCTGCTTGGCGTGCTGATCGAGGAGATCGCCGAGCCGGCAATATTCGCCGAAATCCTCCAGCTCGAAGGAATAGTGATGCAGGCCGGCCGCGCCGCGGACGATGCCCATGATGTGATGCTGCCGGTTGGCGCCGCGCATCCAGATCAGGCCGTCGTCAGCGAGCTTCTCCGACAATTTGAGGCCCATGATCTGCTCGACATGGCGCTGGGTTTCGGCGGGCTCGGGCGAGGTGATGTTGACGTGGTCCATCCGCAGCGGATTGATGCCGGAGCCGAAATGGCGGCGGTCGTAGATGCGGTCCGGGATCGGCGAGTGAACCTCGAAGGTGTGTCCCTGCGGCGTCGCGAACACGACGCCAGCCGCGCAGCAATCGAGCGACGGCTTTTCCGACAGCACCTTGCAGCCGGCCTGCGGCACGCGGTTGGCCGCCTCCTCCACCGCCTGCACCGATACCGCCTCGAAACCGACCGAGCGCACGGCATTGTGGTCGGCGCGATGCAGCACCAGTTCGGCGGAGCGTCCGTTGGAAGCGAGCCAGGCCTGACCGGCATTGTTGCGCGTGACATGCAGGCCGAGGATGGCGGTCGCCTCGCGCGTCAGCGCATCGACATCGACGACATCGACCTGAACATGCCCGATCGAATTCACGAGATAGGTCATCTGGCCCTCCCACCGTTCTCTTGCTTGTTGAGAAGAGTGCTAGCATCGATTTTCAGCGGTTGCAATAAGTTTCGAAACTTTTATAATATTCGATAATATGGCGAGCGATGGCGGTTCAATTGAACCCGCGAATCGGAAACGCTAGTGCGTGCGAGCGCATTCCGACATCGGTGGGAGCGGATCCTGAATATCCATCTGAAGAAGTCGCTGAAAAACGCGGAGCCGCGCGACGACGATGCGTCGTTGTCGAGCGGACAGGATCTGCTGGCGCGGCTGCGGTCCGACATCGTCAAGCACACCTTCGCGCCGGAAACCAAGCTGAAGTTCTCCGACCTGACCGAGCGCTATAGCCTCGGCATCGGCACACTGCGCGAAGCTCTTTCGCAACTGGTGTCGGAAGGTTTCGTGACGCTGGAAGCCGGCAAGGGATTCCGCGTGGCGCCGGTGTCGCGGCAGGACCTCACTGAGGTCACCGAGCACTATGTCGACTTCGAGAAACGCGCCCTGTCGCAATCCATTGCCGCCGGCGGCGACGAATGGGAAACCCGGATCGTCGCCTCGTTTCATAGCCTTGGCATCATCGAGGATCTTTCCTGGGCCGAGCGGATGCGGCGTCATGGCGACTGGGTCGATCGTCACCGCCAGTTCCATGAAGCCCTGGTGGCGGCCTGCGACGACCGCTGGCTAAAGCGGCTGCGCTCGCTGATGTTCTACCAGCTCGAGCGCTACCGCTTCCTGTCCAAGATGAATCGCGAGAAGAGCCCGACCCGGAAAGGCACCGAGCACCGCGCGATCATGGAAGCGGCGGTGGCGCGTGACGTGCCGAAGGCGACCACGCTGCTGGAACGGCACATCCGCGAGACCTCCGAGTCGATCCTGGGCACGCTGGCCTAGAATCCTCACGCGCTCTTCGGCCGGAACGCAACGATCGATCCAGTCGACTCTCCTTCGCGCATCGCCGCCTCGATCGCCTTTGCAAGGGTCGCCTGGTCGATGCCGGTATAGTGCATGCTGCAAATGCCGAGCCCCATCGCGATGCCCGACGCCAACAGCGCCCGGGGGCGCCGTCCGACCACGGCAAACGCGGCCGCGGCGACGACAATCGGGATGACTAGCGAGAGCAGCGTCAGGAACGGATCATAGGAGATCTCGGTTCCGGGCAGGCTGAAGGCCAGCATGCCGACGAAATGCATCGACCAGATGCCGCCGCCCATGGCAATCGCGGCGGCCACCAGCCAGGCCCGCCGGGCGGTTCCGAAAGCAGCACGCATCCGGGTCGCCCGATCAGCGCCGTCGAGCTCGATCAAACGCGCCCGGGGACGCTGGGGGGACGCTGCGATGCTAGCACCGACGGCAATGCATCATTGCCTCTGGAGAAACCCCATGACCGGACGTATCGCCGCCGTCATCTACGGCTTTGCAAGCTATCTGATCTTCTCTGCTTCATTTGCCTATACGCCGGGCTTCCTCGGCAATTTCCTGGTCCCGAAGACGATCGATACCGGACCCGAGAGCGCGCTGCCGCAGGCGATCCTGATCGATACGCTGCTGCTCGGCCTGTTTGCGGTCCAGCACAGCGTCATGGCGCGTCCGGCTTTCAAGCGCTGGTGGACGCGCATCGTCGCGCCGTCCTGCGAGCGCAGCACCTACGTGTTGATCTCGAGCCTGCTGCTGATCCTGATCTTCTGGCAGTGGCGCCCGATCCCGACGACGATCTGGCACGTCGAAGGCTGGCCGGCCGTCATGTTGAACGGCGTGTTCGGGCTCGGCTGGGTGATCGCGCTGACCTCGACATTCCAGATCGATCATTTCGAGCTGTTCGGATTGCGCCAGGTGATCGATGCGCTGCGCGGAGCGGCCGATCGAATCCAGGCGTTCAGGACGCCGCTGCTGTATCGCCTGGTGCGTCACCCGCTGATGTCAGGGCTGCTGCTCGCCTTCTGGGCGACGCCGCACATGACGACCGGGCATTTGCTGTTTGCCGTGTTGTCGACCGGCTACGTCCTGGTCGGCGTCAGGCTCGAGGAAAGGGATCTGGTTGCCGCATTCGGGGCGAGCTACGAGCGCTATCGCCAGCGCGTGCCGATGCTGATGCCGCGCCTGTTCGGCGGTAGTTCCGTGGCTTCGAAGACAAGTCACGGAGGCTGAGATGCGCGCGATTCTTTGCAGCGACTTCAAAGGCATCGAGGCCCTCAACTTCGCTGAGGCACCTGATCCGCGCCCCGGTCCCAACGAAGTTCTCGTTGATGTCCATGCCGCCTCGGTCAGCTACATGGACTACCTGATGACCACCGGCGGCTATCAATTGCGGCCGCCTTTGCCCTACGTACCGGGCACGGACGCCGCCGGCGTCATCGTCGCCTGCGGCGAAAAGGTGACGCGCTTCAAGGTGGGCGACCGGGTCTGTTGCAGCAACTGGTTCGGCGCCTTTGCCGAGCGCATGGCCGCCAGGGAGAGCAGCGTCGCCTTGCTGCCCGACGGCGTCGACTTCGCGGTGGGTTCGACCGTCCTGAACAGCTATCTCACGGCGTATTACGCATTGATCGAGCGAGCGCGGCTGCAAGCCGGCGAGACGATGCTGGTGACCGGCGCCGCCGGCGGTGTCGGCCTCGCCTGTGTCGAGATCGCGCATGTGGTCGGCGCACGGGTCATTGCCGTCGTCGGCAACGCTGCCAAAGCAGCCATGGTTCGCACGCACGGTGCGACGGAGGTCATCGACCACTCACATCAAGATGTGCATGAACGGGTGAAGGCCTTCGTGGGAAAGAAAGGCTTCGACGTCTGCGTCGACAATGTCGGCGGCGCCCAGTTTACCACGCTTGCACGGCTGATGGGCTGGAACGGCCGGCTGCTGCCGATCGGCTTTACCAGTGGTGAAATTCCGTCGCTGCCGATGAACCTGCCTCTACTGAAGAACTTTTCGGTGATCGGCGTTTTCGTCGGCGCCTGGATGGATCGCCAACCGGATGACGCGACCCGCGCGATCGCTGCCATCATGGCCTGGGTCGGCGAAGGCAGACTGCGTCCGCGGGTCGACCGGGTGCTGCCGCTGCAGCGCGCCGGCGAGGCGATGAGTTCGGTCGCTAACCGCAGCGCGATGGGGCGCATCGTGCTGCAGGTCAGGTGAGGTCGCTTGAGCGAGGCTGCTCCGGCCGTCACTTCCCGGCATTCGACGATGCCAGGACCGCAACCCATTTTTCGATATCGGCGCGGATGAAGTCGGCAAACTCTCCGGGCGTGCCGCCCGCCGGATCGGTCCCCTGCCGCTTAAGCGTGGCGCGGACGTCATCGGTTGCCAACGCGGCATTGGCGGCCCCCGACAGCTTCTCGATGATGGCGGGCGGCGTTCCGGCGGGTGCCAGAAGCCCGATCCAGATCCCGGCGTCATAGCCTGTCATCCCCGCCTCGGTAAGCGTCGGCACGTCGGGCATGATCGACGCGCGTTTCGACTGCGCCACGGCGAATGCCTTCAGCTTGCCGGCCGCGACATGCGGGGCGAGGGTCGCGGCGACGTTGAACATCAGCGTGATGCGGCCTGACAGCAGGTCGGAGAGCGACTGGTTGCTGCCGCCCTGATACGGGACTGACACAATCCTGGTGCCCGCTTTGGCATTGAACAGTTCGGCCGCCATGTAACTCGCCGTTGCATAGCCGGAAGAGCCGAACGTCAGGCTCTCGGGCTTGCTCTTCGCCAGCGCGATCAGCTCCTGCAGATTGCTGGCCGGCACCGACGGGTGTGCTACCAATACGTTCGGTACGGTGCCCAGGAGTGCGATCGGTGCGAGGTCCCTGGCGAGATTGAAATTCGATTTGGTCTCGGCGGGATTGAGCGTGTTGGCGATGGTCGCCATGAAAAGCGTGTGGCCGTCCGGCGAGGCACGCGCAACGGTTTCCGCCGCGATCATGCTGCTGTTGCCGGGTCGATTTTCAACCACGATCGGCTGACCGAGGCGGGATTCCATCTCCTTGCCCACCAGCCGGGCCAGCAGGTCGGCAGCAGAGCCCGGGCCGAATCCGACCAGGATCTTGACCGGCTGGGTGGGGTAGGCTTGCGACAGGGCCGCCGTTGTGCCGGTGAACAAGCCGAGCGCAACACCGACGCAAAGCGCGAGCGCCTTGATCGAACGACTGAACATGTTTCCCCCGCTTATGCGATCACGCGCGCTGCATTCTGCATTGCGTCTTGTTGACGCTTATGGAGGTCGGCCCTACTGGTGGACGACACCACAGCCGACAAGGCCGCAAGCTCAGTCTAACGCGAACGGTGACGGAAGGAAGCACGATGCAGTCGGACCCTCAACGCCGCGCTCGCGGTGCACAAAAGATCGGTGAGATCCTCGGGCAAACCCCGGAACAGGTCGAGCGGTCGTTGGGTGACGTCGCGCCGCAACTCGCAACCTTCGTGCTCGAAACCATCTACGGCGACATCTACCAGAACACGGCGCTGGACTCGCGCACCCGGCAGATCGTCACCGTCGCCGCCCTGGCAACGCTCGGCAATGCCGCGCCGCAACTGCGAACCCATATCGGCGGCGCGTTGCGCTGCGGCGTGGCGCGCGAGGAGCTCGTCGAGATCATGATGCAGCTCGTGCCCTTTGCCGGCGTTGCCGCGGCCATCAACGGCGTTGCGGCCTGCCGCGAGGTGTTCGCGGCCGCCGACAAGGCCTGAGGGAGTCCGAAAATGGTCTGGCACACAACGATAGGCAACGGCCCAACCAAGGTTGTGATCGTCCACGGGTGGTTCTGGGATCATCGCGTGTTCGCGCCGATGTTCGACGCCCTCGACACCGCCAGCCACACCTACGCGTTCATCGATATCCGGGGTTACGGGAATTCGCGCCAGCTCGCCGGTGACTTCAGCATCGGCGAAGTCGCCGCCGATACGATCGCGCTCGCCGACCGGCTTGGGTGGTCCGAGTTTCATGTCGTCGGCCACTCCATGGGCGGCAAGGCCGTGCAAAAGGTGGCGATGGATGGCGGCGCGCGCGTGAACTCGGTGGTGGCGGTCACGCCGGTGCCGGCTTCGGCCCTGCCGTTCGACGATGCCACATTCGGATTCTTTACGGCGGCCTGCGAGCAGGACGAGACGGCATTGGCGCTGATGGGAGATTCGCTCGGCAAGCGCGTTTCGAGGACGTGGCTGGAACTGATGCTGAAGCGGGCGCGCGAAACCGCGAAGCCGGAAGCTTTCAGGAGCTACATGCGCTCCTTCATCAAGGACGATTTCTCGGCCGGCGTCGCCAAGGTTAAGGCGCCGATGCTGGTACTGTATGGCGAATTCGACAACGGCGTCAGCGGAGACATGGTGCGCGCCGTGTATCCCGCGCTCTATCCCCATGCGGAGATCGAGCAGATCGGCAATTGCGGGCACTACCCGATGCAGGAGACGCCGATCTACCTTGCAACGCGGATCGAAGCGTTTATCCGCGCAGCCGGCGGGGCGAGCGCCAAACCGTAGTTTGGCGTTCCCTTATTATGCAGGCGTTCAGCGGTTGCCGCCGCGCTACTGCGCGCCGGAGCCCCCGGCGACGATCTTCTCGTTCAGCTTCTGATCGACGATCTCGACCGTGCGGTCGATATTCGCGCTCGGTTGGCCGAGCTGGTGCGAGATCAGCTTCACCAGCAAATCGACCCGCTCGATGAAGGGCGCGCCGCTGGCGACGGCGCGGGCGGCCGACGACGGCTTGAGCAGGCTTTCGGCCGCCTTGGCGTATTTCGCGAATGGCACCTGGTCCTGCGGATCGGCGCCGAGCTTGCGGGCGACCGCGTCGACGTGGTCGTAGATCGACTGCGACAGCTTGAGGTCGCCATGCACGGCGTCGCGGATCGACTGCGGCTCATGCGGGGTGATGCAGCGATAGTTGCCGGTCAGCAGCATCGACCACTTCGCCAGCGGCACGAACAGCGAATCGAACACCTTGAGCTTGACCGGAACGTCGTGGCCGTCCAGCCGCACCGCGTCGATGTCGGCTTCGAGTTCACGCAGCAGCTTGTTGTGCGCCTCGTCCTCGAAAATCGAGGCCTTGAAGTTGGTCGGCAGGCCGACGTGAAGCACGTTGGCGGCTTCTTCCGGCGGACGGAACGCCTGCGGATCGGGCGAGCACAGCGACACCAGGCCCGGCTGGAAACGCTCCCACACCGACGCGTTGGTATAGGCCTCTTCCAGATCCATGCCCGCCAGTGCCGGGATGCGCTTCAGATACGGCAGCGGCGGCATGTTCATGATCGACAGGCACGGCAGCTTCGCCGCGGCGATCTTGACCATCAGCACGCGCACGGTGTGGTTGGCGTATTGCGGCTCCTGCATCGCCAGGCAGACCAGGTCGTAGCGGGAAACGTCGACGTTCTGCGGCGTCACCGCATCGAGCTTGCCGGGAAGATTGCGCGAGAAGATCGCGCGGTGCACCGCCTCGTCGCGCAGCTTGATGCGCACTTCAGTGCCGTCGCGGTTGATCAGTTCGGCGGTCTTGCTGCGGCAGACCAGCGAAACGTTATGACCGGCCATCAAAAGCTTGGTCGCCAGCAACGAGCCATACGAGGCCCCAAGAATCAGAATGTTACGCGCCATGATCTCTCTTCCACGGATAGAGCCAGAATTTTCAGTGCCGGAATTTTTCACCCCGAACCTACCGGAAGTCCGCCAAGGGTCCGCTTGAACAGCGGAACGAAACAGGTCGGGACTGACGGCCCAGGACTGGCCCCACCACGAGGGTACCACCCGGTCAGTTCAGGAGTGGGGCGCGTTTATCGCAAATTGCCGGCCAGTACAATCGCACACCCGTTCCCGTTTTATCCCACCTGCTGCTCTTGCCGCAGACCGCGGCGAAGCGATATTGCCCAATTGCGCCGAACGTGGCACGGCAGTGCCCCACGCACGCTTGGCAGAAGGGGTGCGGCAAGGAGTGAGCAGTAATGGCTGAAGCCGATCTCGACGTCGTCATCCGGCAAATCGCAAAGGCGCAGAACAAGAGCGTGATGGCGGCCGCCAAGAAGCGGCGCGACCAGATCATGGCCCGCGCGGCCAAGGCCAAGAGCAAGGAAGGGCGGGATCAGCTTCGCGCGGTCGCCAGGAGCACGATGGAGCTCGGCGGCGCGGCGGCCAAGCGGCTGCAGATCTCGGCGGAAAACACCGCCGACAGCTATGCCAGGGCGATCAAGAACGCCGAAGCAGAGGCCGCTGAAGTCGCGAAGAAGGCGATGGAAGCTGCGAAGATGGCCGCAGCGGCAAAAAAGCCGGCGAAGAAAGCCAAGAAGAAATAGGCTTGAGCGACTTTCTCCGTCATGCCCGGCCTTGTGCCGGGCATCCACGTCTTTGCGATGCTGCAACGAAGGAATACGCGGATGGCCGGGACAAGCCCGGCCATGACGGTCGTGAGGAGCGCGTCACTCACGCCGATTTATACCCGCGATAAATCCCACGCTCGAACTGGCGATAGACCCCGAGCGCGCGGCGGTCGGCGAAGGGCAAGATCTGCGTCATGATCACGCCGGCGAGGCGCGATGCCGGATCGATCCAGTAATAGGTATTGTAGAGACCGGCCCAGGTCTGGCTGCCGGCGGCGCGACCGCCCGCGACCTGATCGATGTTGAGCATGCCGCCGAGCCCCCAGCGCAGGCGGACGCCCGGAAAGAAATCGACGTCATCAGATAGACCCGGGTTGGTCGTCTTGAGGATGCCGGCATCGATATCGCCGATCTGGTTGATGGACATCTGGTCCACCGTCTGCGGCTGGAGAATCCGTTTCCCGGGAAGCCCGCCGCCATTCAGGATCGCCTGAAGCAGGATCAGGTAATCCGGCGCGGTCGATTTGAGGCCGCCGCCGCCGGAAAATTCTTTCGGCTCGGCCTGCTTCACCAGCGGCTGCGCGACAAGCCGCCCATCGCCCTTGCGCACATGCAGACTGGCCTGACGCGCGCGCTGCGCGTCCGAGATCGCGTAAGCCGTGTCATGCATGCCCAGCGGCCCGGTGATGTGGTCGCGGAAATAGCGATCCAGCGTCTGCCCACTGACGATCTCGACCAGACGGCCGACCCGATCGAGGCTGGCGCCATAAGCCCATCTGGCTTCGGGATCGAACATCAGCGGCCCGCGCGGCAGCGCCGGATTGTTGCGCGCCAGCTTGCCGTAGCGAAGAACATTGGCGTCCCATAGTTGATAGCTGAAGCCCGACGTGTGCGTCAGCAGATGACGCAGCGTGATCGGCTTGCGCGCGACCCGCAATTGCGGATTGCCCTTGGCGTCGAAGCCGTCGAGCACCTGTTGCGCGTCCAGCGACGGATCGATCCGCGCCGCCGGCTCGTCGAGCACGAGCTTGCCGCGTTCGACAAGCTGCATCGCAGCGACCGACGTCAGCAGCTTGGTCATCGACGCGATGGCGAAAACCGTGTCGATCGACATCGGCGTGGGAGCGCCCAAGACCTTTGCATTGGCGGCGCGCGCACCGAATGCGCCCTGGTAGATGACGGCATCCTTGGTCGCGGCCATGGCGACGACGCCGGGCGCATCGCCGGCTTCGATCCGCGCTTTCAGGACGGCGTCGATATCATGGGTACGAAGCGGAGCGGCGATCGCGGGAGACGAGACGCGAGGAAGCACGCCCGCAGCGGCAATGGCTCCCGTGAACAACAGCGTGTCGCGCCGGCTGAGCCGCACCGTCATTCGCAATCCCCTTTAGTGGACCCCGAGCATTTCCTTCAGCTTCAAGACCGCGCTGTCGGGCGTGGTCAGCACCGGCCGTCCGGTGGCTGCTGCGACCTGCTCCGCCGCCGGCGCCATGCTGTATTGCGCGAGCGCGATCAGGTCGCAGTCACGCAAGTCTTTCGAGGCTTCCACCACCAAACGATCATGCGCCGCGCGGTCGCCGCGGTCGAGGGCTGCCATCGCGCCTTCCGCGAGCTTCGGCACGATTTCGATTCCTGGCGGAAACTCGCGCGGCATCGACGCCAGTGTCGGCGGAAAAGACGACAGCAGACCTATCTTGTGGCCCCTGGCGGCGGCCTGCTCGATCATGGCCTCGTTGGGCTTGAGCACCGGCATCGGCGCATGCGCGCGCGCGACCGCCTCGATGCACGGGCCGAAGGCCGAGCAGGTGAACAGGATCGCATCCGAACCGGTAGAAGTGGCGTAACGGCCGAGCCCGAGAAAGCGCTCGGTCATGGCCTCGGAAAGCCCGCCGTCGCGTGCGAGATCCGCCGACAGGCTGTCGTCCATCAGGTTCATCAGCCGGGCCTCCGGCCACAGCCTGGCGAACGAAGCTTCGATCGGCTGGATCGAATGCTTGAGGGCATGGACGAGAGTGATGCGCATGTTGCCCGTTCCGGCTTGTTTTGCTTGGTCGGCTCACGCCATATACGGCAACTCAAGGGTTTGAAAAAGGGAGTTTCGAATGTTCACCGTGCACCATCTCGGCAAGTCGCAATCCGAGCGGATCGTCTGGCTGTGCCAGGAACTGGAGATTCCCTACGAGCTGAAGCGCTATACGCGTGATTCCAAGACCATGCTGGCGCCGGCCGACTACAAGGCGCTGCACAAAATCGGCGCGGCGCCCGTTATCACCGACGGCAGCCTGGTGCTGGCCGAGTCGGCCGCCGTGGTCGACTACATCATCGCCAAATACGGCAACGGCCGTCTGACGCTGAAACCGGACCATCCCGATTTTGCGGCCTATCTCTACTGGTTCCACTTCGCCAACGGCACGCTGCAGCCGGCCATGGGCCGCAACATGATCCTGAACCGGCTGAATCTCCCCGACGACAATCCGGTGCGGATGGCCATGAAAGCGCGGCTCGACCTCGCCTTCGACCTGGTCGAGGCGCGCACGCGCGAGGCGGAATATCTGGCAGGCAGTGAATTCACCGCGGCCGACATCATGATGGGCTTTTCGCTTACCACCATGCGCTACTTCCTGCCCTACGATCTCGCGCGCTGCCCCGACATCGTCAGCTATCTCGCGCGCATCGCCGCGCGCCCGGCCTATCGCCGGGCGATGGAAAAGGGCGATCCGGGGATGGCGCTGCTGCTCACATGACGGGATTTACGCCGCCTTGATGCGTGCCAGGAAGCGGCCGACTTCATTGCTGAGCGCTTCGGATTCCGCGGCGAGGCCGTCGGACGATTGCAGCACGTCGGAGGCGGTTTCGCCGGTCTGATTGGCCGCGCTCGACACGCCGACGATGTTGTTGGAGACGTTCTGGGTGCCGGCCGCCGCCTGCTGGATGTTGCGCGCGATCTCGGCCGTGGCCGCGCCCTGCTCCTCGACCGCGGCGGCAACGGTGGTGGCGATTTCCGACATCTTGGCGATGATGCCGCCGATGCCCTTGATGGTATCGACCGCTTCCTGGGTCGAGCCCTGGATCTCGGTCACTTGCGCCGTGATGCCTTCGGTGGCGCGAGCGGTCTGGGTCGCGAGGTTCTTGACCTCGGAGGCAACCACCGCAAAGCCACGTCCGGCCTCGCCGGCGCGCGCGGCCTCGATGGTCGCGTTCAGCGCCAGCAGGTTGGTCTGCGCCGCGATGGTGTTGATCAGGCCGACGACCTCGCCGATGCGGTTGGCGGCGCTGGCGAGCTCAGTGACCGTGACTTCGCTCTTCGCCACCTGCTCGACGGCTTGCGCCGCGATCCGGCTGGACTCGCCGACCTGCCTTGAAATCTCGGAGATCGAACTGGAAAGCTCTTCGGTGGCGGCCGCCACCGTCTGAACGTTCTCGGCAGCCTGCGCCGACGCCGATGCGACGGTGCCGGTCTGCTGCTGGGCTTGGGCTGCGACCTGCGACATCTTCTGCGCCGAACCCTTCATTCGGGAAGCAGCCGTCGAGACGGCGGCCAGCGCACTCGACGCCCCTTCGCCGAACTCCCGCGTCAACTGGTCGATCATGGCCGCCTGACGCTGCTTGGCTTCCTGCTCGACGGCCTTCTCGGCTGCCGCGGCATTGGCCTCGACGATGCCTTCGCGGAACACCGATAGCGCCTGCGCCATCTGGCCGATCTCGTCGCCGCCACGTCTGGTTTCGACTTCGGCGGAGAGGTCGCCCGCGGCCAACCGCGTCATGGTCTTCTCCAGACCGACCAGCCGCGCCACCAGGTTGCGGCCGATATAGAACCAGACGAACAGCGCGGCGCCGAACACGCTGACTGCCGCGATCATCAGCATCACGAAGGTGCCGAAGCCGATGGCTTCATCCGAACGGTCGGTCGCTTCCTTGGTCCGGCTGCTGACGGCCTTGACCTGGGCTGCGACTTCGGTGGCGAGCTGGTCGGTCAGGCCGCGGGTTTCATCCAGCAGCTTCGAACCGAGCTGGCTCGCGGCAATCTCCTTGCGGCGCGCATCGAAGATGGTGTCGCCGGAGCCGAGCTTGAGCCAGGCCTCGGCCGCCTTGCGCAGCCCTTGCGTCGGCTGCAGCGTATCGACGATATCGACCTTTTCCTCGACCCGTGCGGCCGTCGCTTTGAATGATTTCTCGAGCGCGGTGACGCTGTCGGCGTTGGGGGCAACCGCTGCACGGTCGAGCAGACTCGACGCCAGATTGACGAAACCGACGAGGTCGGCGAAACCCTGCGACACCGGCACCTGGGTCGAAACCAGCTTCAGCAGCGTCATCATCGACTGGTTGGCGTCGCCACCGATGGTCATGGAGACCATGGTGATGTCGGCCTGCGCCTTTTCGCCTGCGGGAAGCAGAACCTCGTTGAATTTGGTCTGGGTCGCCTGCGCCGCCTTGACGATTTCCTCGCCATGGGCGCTGAGCTTGAGGCGATCGTCAACCGCACCATCGAGCGCCGTCAGTTTGGCGTTCATGTCGGAGATCAGCTTCTTCAGCCGGTCGATGGCGACACGATCGGACTGGGTGCGGGCGATGTCGTCGAGCCGCCTGGCGATGCCTTGCTGTCGCGCCTTCAGCGCCGTCATTTCCTGCTGCCGCTGTGCCTGCGACTTCGCCGCCAGTAATGTCGGCGCCGAGCCTGCCAGCGCCTGGGTATCCGTCTGCAACCCCAAGGTCTCGACGATCTCCGGAATGTTGCGGCCGGCAACGCCGTGGAAGAGATCGCGAACCTGCGAGAACATCAGCCAGGCGGCGGCGCCGGCGATCACCGTGGTTCCCGATACCGCCGCAAAGGCGAAGAACAGTTTGGCCTTGATTCCGAGTTGGCGAGGTTTTTTCACGGTCCGATTCCTCAATTCTTGAGCGCGCGGCTGGTGTTGTTGTTGGCGTGATTCCTTGCGGATCAGGCGCTATTTGGCGGCAACCTTGTATTGCTGGATCAGCTCCTTGGCGCGCTTGTAGAGCCGCTCGCCGTCGATCCCGAGCTTGGCCATATTGGCCTTCCATTCCTCGACCGCGGGCGCCGTGACCCGCAGCAGCTCGGCGCGCTGCTCGTCATTGAAGGCCAGCGAGACCATGCGCGGATCGCTCTGGATTTTCTTCTTGGTGACGGCTTCCTGCACCTCGCGGATGCGGGCGCTCTCCAACGCGAGATTGGAGCCGTGCTTTTCGATGATCTTCTTGAGATCGTCGGGCAGGCCGTTCCAGGTGGCGCGGTTCATCACCACCATCAGCGCCGGCGCCGCGAGTTGCGCATCGACCACGACATTGAGCTGATCGACCAGGGTCTTGCCGGCCGCGCCCTTGGTCGTCGTCGTCGAGTCCCAGCCATAGGCGATGGCGTCGACATATCCGCTCGCGATGGTGTCGCCGATCATGTTGAGGGGAATGCCGAGCGGCACCGCGCCGAGCTTGGCCAGCGCGACACCCACCGTGGTGCTCGGCGTACGCATGCGCAGGCCGCGGAAATCACGCACCGACTGGATCTTCTTTCCGGTCGTGAAGATCGGATAGGGCGGCAGCACGTAGAGGCCCAGCACCTTCACCGACGCATAGTCCTTGTCGAGCAGGCCTTCCTTGTAGAGCGACATCATCGCCTCGGTGCCGGCGACCGAATTCTGGAACATGAAGGGCAGTTCCATCACCGAGGACTGCGGGAACCGGCCGGGGTGATAGCCCTGCACGCTGGCCGCCATCTCGATGGTGCCCTTTTCGACCATGGTGAACAGCTCGGCCGGTTTGCCGTAACCGCCGAGCGGCTTCAGCGCCACTTCGATCCGTCCACCGGATTCCTCCTCGACCGCCTTCGCGAACGGCACCAGCACCTGGTCATAGGGCGCGGTGTTCTCGGTGTTGATCGATCCGAAGCGCAGCACGATCTCCGCGGCAGTCGCGGGCGTGGAGAGCAAGGCGACAAGACCAAGCAGAGCTACGGCCGTCGATAACATCTTGGTGCGGGAGGACATTCGATTTCCTTCATCGCCCATGGTGAGTAGCGGCGTGAGCCAACCATGGGTTGTGATGTGAATCATGGAAGCGGGTCGCGCGTTAACCGTAGCTTTCCCGCATTAATCGCGCGTAAATCGGCGCCGCCGTCGGCCGCGTATAACTACGCGCAATCGTGCGAATGCGTCCGAACCGCTGGCTGTAGTCGAAACAAAATTCAACCGATCCGATTACAATTCGCGCGCTGATGCGAAACCAGCAACCGTTCGTTCGAACTGCTGCGGCATCGGCAGGTGTGCGTGCCCGTGCGCCGTGATGTCGCAGCCAGGCTCTATTTCAGCTTTGAGACGCTTTCTTCGCGCGCAGCGTCGTCGCCGGTAAAGCCGAACTGACCCGCCTGTCTCACGCCCTGCCGGGGCCGAAGCCGCTTCCTGAACCGATGACCGACGACGATGAGGGTTCCGGGCTGACGTTCGACGGTCGGGACCGCGGGCGCTTCGATTTCGGCCATCAGGTTATCCTGCGTCACGGCTTCGAGCGCGTCGAGAAAGTCCCGCCCCTCGGCCGTGATTTCCCAGCCGTCGCGATCACAGCGGACATAGCCGTCGCTGAAAATATCGATGGATGGAACCCGGCCTGCGAGACGGCGGAGCCGCGCGCTCCAGTCGCTGCCACTTGCGGTGAGGATCGCCATATCGCGCTTGAGCGAAGCAAGCGTGGCTCGGCCGTTGCCGTGACTAGCCAAGACCTTCAGAATAGCGACCTGTATGCTCACGCCACGCCTACGTTCGGACCGCAACGCTTTTTGTTATTCTGCGCAGCCGTTGCGAATCAGAATATTGCGGTGCAAGCGCGGTCGTCCAGTAAGGGGGACGAGTTATCCGCAGGCTTGATGCGGCCATCACGCAAGTTTGCGGCCGAGCGCAGGCGCGTTACATCTTCACCAGGCTGTCGAAGCCACCGAAGATCAGCCGCTTGCCGTCGAACGGCATCGCCTTGAGATCCTGAAACCGCTTGCTGCGGGGATCGTTCATCACCTTGGCGTTGACCCGGTCGCGCTGGGCGCGCGACTTGTAGGTAATCCAGGCGAACACCACGGTCTCACCCGGCTTGAGCTTGACCGCGCGCGGGAACGAGGTGCGCTTGCCGACCTGGACGTCGTCGGCGACCCATTCGCGGTAATCCAGCGCGCCGTGTTCGCGCCAGATCTTGCCGACCAGCTTCGCCATGCGAACATAGGCTGCGAGCTTCTTCTTCGGCACCGGCACGATGAAACCATCGACGTAAGCCATCGGCATTCCTGTCTCGGCTAGTTCCAATGTATCAGTAGGCGCGGTACGGATCGTAGACGCGCCCCCGTCGCGGCCGCTCGCCGTAGGCGACCCGCGGATTGATGTTGCAGGACAGCGCGCGCCCCGACGCCGCCACCATGCACTGCTCGTAACTCGTATAGGCGCAATCGCCGGGGACGCCGACGCCCCGGCCCTGCAGGCAATAGGGATAATCGTGCGCCGCGGCCGGCGAAGCGCCGGAGAGCGCGGCGACCGAAGCCGCGGACAAGGTCAATATCGTCACCATTGCGTTTCGCATGATCGATCTCCTTTGCCTGAAGCGACAAGCCGCGGAGCCCTTCTCCTAAAACCCCACGGCGGTTGCGATGTTCCCCTGGCTACTCCACCTTCGGGATGCTGGCGCCCTCGATTACCTTTTTCCACTTCTCGGTTTCGGCGGCGACGTCGGCGCCGAACTTCTCCGGCGTCTGGATCAGCGGCGCGCCGCCGAGTTCGACCAGGCGCTTCTTCATGTCGGGCTCGGCCAGGATCGCGTTGATCTCGCTGTTGAGCTTGGCGATGATTTCCTTTGGCGTGTTCTTCGGCGCGCCCATGCCGAACAGCGCACTGGCCTCGTAGCCGGGAACAGTCTCGGCGATGGTCGGGGTGTCCGGGAGTTGCGAGGATTTTTCCGTCGTCGTCACCGCCAAAGCGCGCAGCGTACCGGCTTTGATGTGCTGGATGATCGACGGCATGTTGTCGAAGATCACCTGGACCTGGCCGCCGATCATGTCGGTGATCGCCGGCGCGGCGCCGCGATACGGCACGTGCTGCATCTTGACCCCGGTCATCGCCATGAACAGTTCGCCGGACAGGTGCACCGAGGTGCCGTTGCCCGAGGAAGCCATGTTGACCTTGCCCGGATTGGCCTTGGCGTAGGCGATGAATTCGGCAACATTCTTGGCCGCGACGTCCTTGTTGACCGTCATCACGTTCGGCACGCGGTTAAAGGACGCGACCGGCGCGATGTCGCGGACGAAGTTGAACTTGAGGTTGGCGTAGAGCGAGGCGTTTATGTAATTCGCCGGGTTGACCAGCAGCACCGTGTAACCGTCAGGCTCGGCGTTGATGACGCTTTCAGTGGCGATGTTGTTGCCGGCGCCGGGCTTGTTCTCGATCACGAATTGCTGGCCGAGCTTCTCCGACAGCCGCTGGCCGATCAGCCGCGCGATGATGTCGGTGGCGCCGCCCGGCGGATAGCCGACCACCCATTTCACCGGCCGCGTCGGATAATCCGCGGCCCATGCGCTGCCGATGGAGGCGAATGCCGAAAGGCCCAGAACCGAAAGGCCAACTGCCGTCAGGCAGAGCGCGGCGCGGCGTGAAATCATGGAGTTTCTCCCTCAAAACCGGGTTCAGAGCCCGGTCCGTTCTATTGAATTGATCGTGAGCGGCGTTGTAACAAACAAACCGAAACGCGGCCAGTGCGACACATATGCGCCCGACCGCGACGAAAGGATAAGTTATGTCCGTCAGGGTCACCGCACTCGACCATCTCGTGATCAACGTCGCCGACGTGGCGCGCACCGCCGAGTGGTATCGCAAGATCCTCGGCATGGAGGTCCGCGTGTTCGATCCCGGCCCTGGCAAGACGCCGCGAACCTCGCTGGTGTTCGGGAACCAGAAGATTAACGTGCGGCCGCGCAACGCCGACAAGATCGAGTGGTTCACGGCCGACCATGAAACCGCGGGAAGCGACGACCTCTGTTTCCTGACGTCGAGCACACCTGATGAGGTGGTCGCGCACCTGAAGGCCAACAATGTCGCGATCGAGGAGGGCCCGGTCGCCAAACAGGGCGCCCGCGGCACGCTGCGCTCGGTCTACTGCCGCGATCCCGACGGGAGCTTGATCGAGATTTCGTCGTATGAGGGTTAGTGGCCGTCATTCCGGGGCGATGCGCAGCATCGAACCCGGAAGGTCGAACTTCCCCGATGCGCAATTGCGCATCTGAGGTCTGGTGCTAACGCACCATCCCGGAATGACGGGCTCAACCATTTGCTCCCCGCGCGATCCAATGGCAGAACTACGCCCAAGCAAAACCAAGGCAGCCGCTCGAACGCTGCACGGGGAGGTATCATGTCCATTTCACAGCCGGCGCCGGGTATCATCGGACCCTTCGCGGGGCTCGACGTACCGTGGCTGCTGCGGATGCGGTCCGAGACGCGCCGTGACCACCCGTTCCTGATCTGGGCGCCATTCGAGGCCCCGGCACGAAGCTGGTCCTACGGTGAATTTCACGACCGCGTCGGCGCGCTCGCGGCGGGTCTGGTCAAGCGCGGCATCAAGCCGGGCGAATATGTCCTGATCCATCTCGACAACTGCATCGAGGCCATGCTGGCGTGGTTTGCCTGCGTCGAACTCGGCGCCATCGCCGTCACCACCAACACCCGCTCGGCGGCGGCGGAAATGGAATATTTCGCCGGCCATTGCGGCGCGGTCGCTGCGATCACGCAGCCTGCCTATGCCGAACTGGTCTCGGCCAATTGCCGCGGCCTGCGCTGGATCGCCGTGATCTCGCACGACGCTGGCAGCGCGCCGGCCTCTGGCGCACCTCGCGGCGACGGTTTTGAACAGCTGTTTGCCGACAGCGCCGACCGGCCGCGCCGCGCCATCGATCCGATGGCGCCGTGCAGTGTGCAGTACACCTCGGGCACCACGTCGCGCCCGAAGGCGGTGTTGTGGACCCATGCCAATGCGCTGTGGGGCGGCAAGATCAACGCCGCGCATGAGGACCTGCACGCAAGCGACGTGCACCAGACTTATTTGCCGCTGTTTCACACCAACGCGCTGGCCTATTCGATGCTGGCGACATTGTGGGTCGGCGGCTCCTGCGTGATCCAGCCGCGGTTTTCCGCCTCTAGGTTCTGGAACGTGGCGCTCGAGCACAACTGCACCTGGACCTCGACGATCCCGTTCTGCATGAAGGCGCTGCTCGAGCACGAGATTCCGAAGAACCACAAGTTCCGGCTCTGGGGCACAGCGGTGAACGATCCGCCACCGTTTGCGGCCTTTGGCATCAAGACCATCGGCTGGTGGGGCATGACCGAGACCATCACCCACGGCATCGTCGGCGAGGTCGACCAGCCCAACACGCCGATGTCGATCGGCCGCGCCGCGCCGGAATATGCGATCCGCGTCACCGACGACGACGGCAGGCCGACCGAGGTCGGCGATACCGGCAACCTGCTGATCAAGGGCATTCCCGGGCTGTCGCTGTTCGCCGAATATCTCCACAACGAGAAGGCCACCACCGAGAGCTTTGACGAGCACGGCTACTTCATCACCGGCGACCGCATCACGCTGCTCGACAACGGCTTCCTCAGGTTCGGCGATCGCGCCAAGGACATGCTCAAGGTCGGCGGCGAGAACGTCGCGGCCTCCGAGATCGAACAGGTGATCGCGGTCGTGCCCGGCGTGCGCGAGGCCGCGGTGGTGGCGAAGAAGCATCCGATGCTGGACGAGGTGCCGGTCGTTTTCATCATCCCGGCCGCGGGCGTCGCGGGGGCGCCGCCGGAACTGCACGACACGGTGATGAACGCCTGCCGTAACGCGCTCGCCGACTTCAAGGTGCCGCGCGAAATTCGTTTCGTCGATGAGATGCCGCGCTCGACGCTGGAGAAGGTGGCGAAGGCGGAGCTACGGAAGATGCTGGGGTGACGCGCTCCCTTTAGCGCGTCGGGGCTCGCAAAGCGAGAACCTCAGATGCGCAATTGCGCATCTGCGGTCTGGTCCTTCGGGCCATCCCGGAATGACGGAGCAAAACAAAACGCAACAAGGAAGCCGTCGAATGCCAAAGATTTCGGGAATCGCTCTTAGCCTCGCCGCCGCCCTCCTCTCCTCCTCCGCCCTCGCCCAATCCGCCGATACCATCCTGTTCAACGGCAAGATCCTCACCGTCGACAAGGACTTTTCGGTGCAGCAGGCACTGGCGATCGGCAATGGGCGCATTATCGCCACCGGCAGCTCAACGGCGATGAAGAAGCTCGCGGGCGACAAAGCCAAGGTGGTCGATCTCGGCGGCCGTACCGTGATCCCCGGGCTCACCGACGGCCATATCCACGGCATCCGCGCCGCACTCACCTTCGGGACCGAAGTGAACTGGATCGGCGTGCCGACCCTGAAGGAAGCGCTGCAGAAGGTTCGCGCGGCGGCGAAGGCGCAAAAGCCCGGCTCGTGGATCGTGGTCGCCGGCGGTTGGACCGAGGAGCAGTTCGCCGAAAAGCGCCGCCCGACGCCGGCCGATATCGCAGCGCTGGCGCCGGACAATCCCGTCTACATCCAGCATCTCTACGACTGGGTGCTGCTGTCGCCGAAAGCGATGGAAGCGCTCAACATCCGCGACGATGCCGACGTCGCGCCCGGCGGCAAGCTGGCGCGCGACGGCGACAAGCCGAACGGTGTGATCGACGCCAATGGCAACGCGCTCGGCAAGATCTTCGACAAACTGCCGAAGCCGACCATGGAGCAGCAGATCGACGGCTCGAAGAAGTTCTTCAGCGAGATGAACAGCCTCGGCATCACCGGGATCGTCGATGGCGGCGGGGTCAGCGTCTACCCGTCGACCTACCAGGCCGTATTCAAGCTGTGGCACGACAAGGAACTGACGGTTCGCGTCGCCTATCATCTCTGCGCACCGAAACCCGGCTCTGAACTCGCCGACCTGCAGAACCTGACGCAACTGCTGCCGCCCGGCTTCGGCGACCCGATGCTGCACTTCAACGGCCCCGGCGAAATCCTGATCTGGGCCGACTGGACCGATGGCGACATCACGCCCGACGGCAAAGCCAAGCTCGCCGAACTGCTGCGCTGGGCAGCATCGAAGCGCTACACGATCCAGCTGCACTGGAATCCGGATCGCACCGTCCACGATCTGCTCGACGTGGTCGATGACATCAACAAGGATTTTCCGGTGCGCGACCTGCGCTGGGCGGTGCTGCATCTCTACAACGTTTCCGAAGACAGTTTGAAGCGGATGAAGTCGCTCGGGCTGGTCTGGGGCGTGCAGGACGGACTCTATTTCGGCGGCGAACGGCTGCAGAAGGACGTCGGCGCCGAACCAGCCAAGCTGATGCCGCGGATTGCGACGGCGATGAAGCTCGGCCTGACGGTTGCCGGCGGCACTGACGCGCACCGGGTGTCGTCCTACAACCCGTTCGTCGCGCTGCAATGGTATCTCGACGGCACCACCATCGGCGGCACGCAGACCCGCGGCGAGGCGGAAGCGCCGAGCCGGCGCCAGGCGCTGGAGATGTACACGCGCAACTCCGCTTTCATGGCCAATGACGACGACAAACGCGGAACGCTGGAGGCGGGGAAATTCGCCGACCTCGCGGTGCTGTCCGCGGATTACCTGACCGCGCCGGTGAAGGAGATCGGCAAGATCAGGTCGGTCATGACCATGGTCGGCGGCAAGGTGGTGTATTCGGCGGCGCCGTTCGGGAAGTGACGGCGTGCCGTCATTCCGGGGCGCGAAGCGAACCCGGAAGTTCGACCTTCTCAGGTGCGCAAGTGCGCACCGTAGTTCGATGCTACGCATCGCCCCGGAATGACGGAGCAAAATTCAATTCACCTCAAACCTGATCGGCAGTTTCTTCGGGCCGTTGACGAAGTAGGCCTGCGTCATCTTGACTTCGCCGTCGAGCGCGACCGATTTCAGCCGCGGCAGCAGCTCCTCGAACAAGATCTTCATTTCCAGCTTCGCCAGATATTGCCCGAGGCAGAGATGGGCGCCGTAGCCGAACGCGACATGGCGGTTCGGCTTCCGGTCGCAGCGGAATTGATACGGTTCGTCGAATACTTCCTCGTCGCGATTGCCCGAGGCGTAGCACAGCATCAGCCAATCGCCTTTGGCGATTTTGCGGCCGCCGAGTTCGGTATCCGCCGTCGCCGCGCGCATGAAATGCTTGACCGGGGTCATCCAGCGGATCGCCTCGTCGACCAGTCCAGGGATCAAGTCCGGATTGGCCTTGACCCGCTCGAACTGCGCAGGGTCTTCCGCCAGCGCCCACAGCGCGCCGGCGGTTGACGACGACGTGGTGTCGTGGCCGGCGGTGGCGACGATCATGTAGTAGCTGGTGGCGTCATGGTCCGGCATGTAGTCGCCGCCGATCCTGGCATTGGCGATGACGGTGGCGAGATCCTCGCGCGGGTTGCGGCGGCGGTCCTCGGTGATGGCGCGAAAGTAGCTGCCGAAATCGTTCACGACGGACTGCATCATCAACGAAAACTGTTCCGCCGTCAGGGATTCCCTGATCCGCGCCGTATCCGGATCCTGCGGCCCGAACAGCTCCTGCGTCAGCTTGAGCATGCGCGGCTCGTCCTTTTCGGGGACCCCGAGAATCTCCATGATGACGTGAAGCGGATAGCCCAGCGCGACATCGGCCACGAAATCGCAACTACCGCCTTTGTCGAGCATACGCTGTACTGTCGCGCGGGCGATCTCGCGCACCCGCGCCTCGAACTTTCCGAGGTTGGCGGGCATGAACCAGCCCTGCGTGAGCGCGCGATATTTCGGGTGATCCGGCGCGTCCATCTGCACCAGCGAGCGCACGAGATTGGGCCCGCCGGTGATCTTGCGAACGCGCTCCTCGACCGCGCGGTTGGTCAGCGTGGTCGGCCGGTCGGCGTTGTGGAACAACTCGTTCTGGCGGCTGATGGTCTGGATGTGGGCGTGCTTGGTGACGACCCAGAACGGATCGAACCCCTCGGGCCGCGCCACGCCGAGCGGGTTGTTGGTGCGAAGCCAGCGGTAGCTGTCGTGGATGCGATGGTCGGCATAGGCGGCCGGATCGACCAGCGTTGCCGCGATGTCAGCGGGAATATCGACATTGCCGCTCGAGGTCGCCGTCGTATCCATGCTGTTCCCCGCTTGCCATCTTGGTCAGGACGCCAGGCGCCGATGATTCCAGATAGCTAGCCGGGTGAACAGGGCGAATACTTGCGTTGAGCGGCCGATAGGGCCGCGCGAGCGGCCCCGCTTCCTAGTAATGCCCGAACGCGACCGGGCGGAAGGCGTGCAGCAGATGCTGGTCCAGCTTTTCGCCCATCTCTTCCATCATCGCGAAGGCGCGTGCGTGGGTGAACTGCAGGCGGTAGGCGCGCTTCTCGACCAAAGCGGCGTAGATGTCCACGATCGTGGTCAGGCGCACGATGTCGCTGATTTCCTTGCCGCTGAGACCATCGGGATAGCCGGTGCCGTCGAGGAACTCGTGGTGATGCAGGATCACGTCGAGCATTTCCGGCGGGAAGCCGCCTTGCGCGCTCAGGGCCTCGAAGCCGCGGCGTGGATGCTGGCGCATCACTTCCATTTCTTCCAGGCTCAGCGGATCCGCCTTGTCGAGGATGTCGACCGGAATGAACGCCTTGCCGACATCGTGCAGCAGGGCCGCCCGGACCAGACGGCGCTGGTCGTCGTCGCGCATGCCGAGATGCTGGGCGAAGGCGACCGCAAAGCCGGTCACGAACAGGCAGTGCCGGTAGCTGTCGGTATGGTGACAGCCGACGGTGGTCAGCCACTCCCGCAGCGAGGAATGCTTGATCGCCTTGATGATCTTGCTTTCGGCCTCGACGATGTCGCTGAATTTCAGCGCCTCACCGGCCGGGATTCGCTGGAAGATCTTGACCAGGACGGCATGCGCCGCATCGACGCCGCGGTTCAGCGTCTTGCCGCGATCGGTTTCGTCGTAGCTTTCGGTGTCGGGGAATGCTGCGCGGATGCGCTGCAGGATGCCCTGCGCGTCGAACGGCCGTGCGATGGTGTCGGTGGCACCGAGCGCCCAGGCTTGCATCGATCCGTGATGCAGCGCGTCCGCCAGCACGAACAGCCGCGGCATCTCGCGATAGGCATTGGCCCGCAGCTTGTTGCGTACGAGCTGCACGCTCTCGGCGGAACGCAGGTTGATATCGACCACGATCCCGGAGAGATCGCGGGCGGGGGCATCGGGAATGGCCGAAGTCGCGATGGTATCGACCTCGCCGACCGCTCGCAGGATATGAGCGAGTTCGCTGCTTTGATCGCTCCGATCCGAGGCCAGCAGGAGCCGGCGTTTGGTCGGAATCTTGGTGGCGAGTGCTGACATGGGACCCCAAAGCCTCACGGTGATGACCGGGATGGAGGCTACCCGACAAGGCGTTCCCTGCTGCTTAAGAGGCATCGTCAACGGAACGGAAGCGGAATTGTTAAAGTTTTAGGGAATTGGGTTTCGGTCCCGCCCCCTTCATTCCGCTGCGGGCGGCAATGCAATCTGGAATCGGGCGAGGAGAATATAGTTTTGAAATTTTGAGTTGTGCACTGCGGCAAGCTTGGTCGCACGCCGGTCATCGGAATCCGCCGACGCAGGCAGCGTCTTCCGTTTCTGCATTTCCCAACGGCGAAAGGATCGCGCTAGGATACGGCCGGCTGGAATCCGGAACGAATTCGTGGGAACGCGCAATGCCGAAGCTCAACCGTGACGGGGTCAATATCTATTACGAGGTGCACGGTTCCGGCCCGCCGCTGTTGCTGACGCACGGCTATTCGTCGACATCGGGCATGTGGCAGGGCCAGATCGCGGCCTTGTCGAAACATCACAAGCTCGTGTTGTGGGACATGCGCGGCCACGGCCAGTCCGATTATCCCAGGGATCCCGCAGCCTACAGCGAAGTGCTGACGGTCGGCGATATGGCCGCGCTGCTTGATGCGGTCGGCGCCAGACAAGCCATCGTCGGCGGGCTTTCGCTCGGTGGCTACATGTCGCTGGCGTTCTACCGCACCCGTCCCGACCGCGTCCGCGCGCTTCTGATCATCGACACCGGCCCCGGCTTCAAGAAGGACGATGCCCGCGAGGTCTGGAACAAGCGCGCCCGCGACACCGGCGACCGCTTCGACCGCGAAGGCCTGGAGGTCCTGAAATCCGCCAGCCGCGAACGTTCCAGCGTCACCCATCGCGATGCGACCGGCCTCGCCCATGCCGCGCGCGGCATGCTGACCCAGCGCGACGCCCGCGTGATCGAATCGCTGCCCGATATCAAAGTGCCGTCGCTGGTCGTGGTCGGCGCCGACGACGCGCCGTTTCTTGCCGCCTCCGACTATATGGCGGCGAAAATTCCCGGCGCGCAGAAGGTAGTGGTTCCCGCCGCCGGCCACGCCGTCAACATCGACCAGCCACAGGCCTTCATCGAGGCGGTGCTGCCGTTCCTCGATGGGCTCGCGGCCGGAGCGCCCGCAAAGGCGGCATCATGAGAACGCTTGCGATTGCGGTGGCGCTAACGATGTCGGGCCTCGCCCCGCCGGCATTTGCGCAAGCCTTGCCGCCGACCGGCGGCCCCTACGCGCCGCCCTTCACCGCAACGCTGTCGAACAACACACCGCTGGCGTACGGCATGGACGAGGAAACCGCTGCGCGTGCGCTCGGCACCCCGCTCAATTACGTCAGCGGCCGTCGCGGCGAAGAAATCTACCTGACGTTCCGTAACGTCGGCGGCAATCCGCTGTTCTACAAAAAGGACCGGCTCTACCTACAATTCCGCAAAGGCCGCCTCGCCGGCTGGAAGGGCGACTGGGGCCACAACTGGATGTGGCAGTAATCCGGTTGCCGATCCTCTCTGCTTTTTCGTGCAACTCAAACGCAATGGATGACCCGTGGGACAAGATATCAGGCTGAAAGCGTCGGACGGATTTGAACAGGGCGGCTATCGCGCCGATCCCGCAGGCGCGCCGAAGGGCGCCATCGTGGTGATCCAGGAAATCTTCGGCGTCAATCACCACATCCGCGCCGTCTGCGACCGCCTCGCCGCCGCCGGCTATGTCGCGATCGCGCCGTCGATCTTCGACCGCATCGAACCGAACTTCACCAGCGGCTATACGCCGGACGAAGTCGCCAACGCGCGCAAGTTCGTCGCCAATCCGGACTGGGCCGCGATGCTGCTCGACACCCAGGCGGCGATCGACGCGGTGAAGAGCGTGGGCCCGGTCGGCATCATCGGCTTCTGCCTCGGCGGCAGTGTCGCCTATGTGGCGGCCACCAAGCTGTCGGGCCTGTCGGCCGCCGTCGGCTATTACGGCGGCGCCGTCGTGCGCTTCGCCGATGACAAGCCGAAGGTCCCCACCCAATTGCATTTCGGCGAAAAGGACGCCGGCATTCCCTTGACCGATGTCGAGACCATCAAGACCAAGCGGCCCGATGTCGGGGTCTTCATCTATCCCGGCGCACAGCACGGCTTTCACTGCGACGAGCGGGCGAGCTACGACAAGGCCAGTGCGGATATCGCCTGGCCGCGCAGCCTGGAGTTCTTTGCCAAGCATTTGAAGTGACGACGTAGTCGTCATTCCGGGATGGTCCGCAGGACCAGACCCGGAATCTCGAGATTCCCCGGTGCGCAATTGCGCACCGGATGGTGCAGCATCGAACCCGGAAGGTCGACGTTGTCTTGCGAACTTCCGGGTTCGCGCTAACGCGCGCCCCGGAATGACGTTGCCGGAAACCTAGAACCAGCGCTCGCCCACCAGCACGGTATCGCCGGGGCTGATGGAAGTGCCCGGCGGCACCACGAAGCGGCCCGTTCCCGAAGCGTCGGTATGGGTCACGGTGACGCGGTCGCGGCGGGCGCGCGGCGAGAAACCGCCGGCGATGGCGACGGCGCTCTCGACCGTCATGTTCGGGACGTAGGGATATTGGCCGGGAGCCGCGACCTCGCCGAGGATGAAGAACGGCCGGTAGGATTCGATTTCGACGGCGACCGAAGGCTCGCGGATGAATCCGTTGCGCAGCTTGGCTGATATTTCCGAGGCCAGCCCCGCGGTGGTGCGGCCGCGCGCAGCGACCGCGCCGATCAGCGGCATGGTGATCGAGCCGCCGGCGTCGATCGCGTAGGTATTGGTGAGGCCTTCCTGCCCGTAGACCACGACGCGCAGCTTGTCGCCGGCATCGAGATGATAGGCCGCGTCGTATCGCGCCGGCATCGGTTCGACATAAGCGACCGGTGCGGCCATCACGACGGGTGCTGCCGGCGCGCGTGAGGAAGCAAAGGCGGAGCGAAGTGCGCCGATGGCGCCGCCGCCGGAATTCGAAGCGACTGCTTGCGGAGGCGGGTTATGGGGCTGGCCATAGGCCATCGAATCCAGATCGCTTTGCGGCGCGACGGCGACCGGGCCAGTCGTGCGCATGCACCCCGACAGAGCCAGCGCGGTGATGATCGCAATGATCGGTAATCGAAACGCGCGTGCAACCGGCACCGGAACCATCCCTGAAAGCGAGACCGCCCTAGTCTTGCACCGGTTATGGTTAACAAAGGGTATTTACGGGCCCCGCGCCGGTCACTGGCGCCTTAAGAGGTCAGGCGATGGCGGCACTCGACATCACGAGGGCCGTGCCGACACGTATGTATATGGCTGCACTGGAGCCGGACTCGGCGGCTCAGTGCCGGGAATAGCCGATCAACGGCTTGCGCGGCCGGAACAGGATCATCAGGAGGATGCCGACGACGCCCAGCACGGCGAAAACCGGCTGGTCGAGCAGAACCCTGATGACGCTGTTCCAGAGCCAGGGCGCGTGACCCTCGACCCAGGTCCGGAACGCCTGCTGGCTGGACTGGTGAATGTCGTTCCAGAACTGGCCAAACCGGGTGAAACGCAGGGTCTGGTCGGCGACGAACCGGGCGCCGTCATAGACCATGAAGATGAATCCGCCGGCCAGGAGCAGCAGGCCGATAAGCCGGAAGAAACCGCGGATCATGCGTCACCTTATATCTGTCGTGCCGGGGAGCTTGCAGCCCAATACCGGGGAGCCAGAAGAAATTCAACCTCATCAGCACCTTATGCCCCGTTTCCGGCCGGATCCCGGTCTCTGGCGGAAACCCGGAAACCGTTGACGGTGCAGGACACGCCCTCTATAAGACCCCCAATGGCGGCGGGCGCAATCCCGCCGCCGCTGTTCTTTGAGCAGTGTCGGTCGGAAGCATTTTGGCTCCCGCGCATGGCATCCTCAAGAACACCCTGGAAAATACAACCCGAGACGATCACACCATTTGAACGGCCGGCGCGCTCAAGCCCGACCACCCGAGCGATGACAGCCGAAGGATAGTTGAGAACATGGCCAATACCACTTCCGCCAAGAAGGCGACCCGCAAGATCGCCCGCCGCACCATCATCAACAAGTCGCGCCGCACCCAGATGCGTGGCGCGGTGCGCACCGTTGAGGAAGCGATCAAGAGCGGCGACCGCGACGCAGCGCTGAAGGCGATGAAGAACGCGGAACCCGAACTGATGCAGGCAGCGCAGCGCAACATCATTCACAAGAACCAGGCGAGCCGGAAGGTGTCGCGCCTGTCTCACGCGATTGCCAAGCTCGCGAAGTAATTGCCAAGCTGGCGAGAAGGTGTTCGCCAGCTTCGTCACGTGAACTGACAGAAACAGATATTCGTCAAAGCCCGGCTCTGCCGGGCTTTTCTTTTTTTCAAGAGATTGTTCCGTTGCTGCGCCGCTGGCGGCGTGTCACACTTCTCTCGCTCCCGTAATTATACGAGGGGCATCTTCTGCACCGGCAGTGCTGTGCGCACATGCAAAAAATTCCTGCGTGCCGTTGCAGCAAAAGACCAGCGTTCTTTGTTTGCACTCCAACAATGCGCTTCGGGGGTTACCCTGAAAAAGAAACGCGAAAAACTTCGTCTCGCTAGTCACTTATCCACATAGCGACTTCAAGCGTTTTGAAAACCGCTCTCGCTAACCACGATTGTAACGGTTTCTTAAAATATTTTGCGACTGCAGCGAAAATTGTCACGATGACTGACGCCGCGCGAATCTATGCGGTGATTCAAAAACTTGGTGTGGAAGCTCGCACTTGCAGCGTTGCAACACCACCAAAGAGTCGAGCGACAACGTCGAATCACGGATTGTCAGAAATTATGCTTGGTGTATTCCTTACTCGTTCGCGACGCTCGAGGCTCTCCTGACCAGCGCGGTTTGAGACCCGAGAGCGGACGTGCAAATCGGCGGCGGTGTGCGCGTTAGCGACGCTTTCCAAGCGAAGCTGAGTTGGTGACTCATAGCAATATGGGAACGGCAGTTCTGTGTCTGGATTTCTCGGGCGTGGCACGCGCAGTTCGCGCGCGCCGTACAAGGGAAAAGGTCACGCGAAGATGGCACTCGATGGCGCCACTGCCGACAACCGGATCGATGGGGAACGCGGAGCTCGTGAACGTGTTGAAGACGACAGACTGAGGTTACGCGGCGGCGCAGCGCCGGACGGAAATGTCCGGTAGCGGCAGACTGACTTTGAAAACACTTGCGATCTGATAACTCGTCGCGCGCTCTCGCGGCGGGAGGGGGAGGTAGTATGCTTTGCGGTATCATCGCGTCATCCGACGTGGCCATTTCGAACGAAACCGTTTCAGAATCCTCTGGCATTGTTTTCAATCAGCCCTCGGCGCGAGCTCCGGAAAGACCGTCGAGTACGCGCTGACCCGGCGGCGCTTCTTCTCCAAGACCCAGATCTGAGCAACGGCGATTTCGCCGAGCGCTCGATCTATGTCCGGAGACAGCCCGCCTGCGGTCGCGTCTGGCAGGAACCCTGCATGGAACCTGCAAGGCGATTTGGCATTCACTCTTTTACTCTTTCAGAAAAGTTCTCAGGCAATGACAAATACGGAACAGGATCGCTGGACACGCGTGAAGGGACGGCTGCGGACGAGCGTAGGCGAGGACGTCTATACGAGCTGGTTCGCGCGCATGGATCTGGAAGCCGTGCAGGATGAAAGCGTCCATCTGTCGGTTCCGACCCGCTTCCTGAAGAGCTGGATCCAGGCCCATTACGCCGACCGCGTGCTGACCTGCTGGCAGGCCGAGATGCCGGAAGTGCACCGGATCGATCTCACCGTGCGCACGGCAATGCGCTGCGCGACCCCGGTCAAGGAAGTTCCCGCGCCCACCGATCAGCGCCGCGTCGAGCGCGCCGATGGCCGTCCCGCGCCGGAGTTGCGTTCGACCGCAACCGCGCCGGTGTCCGCCAACCATGATGCGCTCGGCGGCTCGCCGCTCGACCCGCGCCTGACCTTTGCAAGTTTCGTGATCGGCCGCTCCAATACCCTGGCCCACGCGGCCGCGCGACAGGTCGCAGAAGGACGTCGCGGCGATGCCGTGATGTTCAACCCGCTCTATATCCACGCCGGCGTCGGCCTCGGCAAAACCCATCTGCTGCAGGCGGTGACCTGGGCCGGCAACTCCGGCAGCGAACGCAAGGTGCTGTATCTCACCGCCGAGAAGTTCATGTACGGCTTCGTCGCCGCGCTCAAGACTCAGACGGCGCTGGCGTTCAAGGAGGCACTGCGCGGCATCGACGTGCTCGTGATCGACGACCTGCAGTTCCTGCAGGGCAAGTCGACCCAGGCCGAATTCTGCCACACGCTGAACGCGCTGATCGATGCCGGCCGCCAGGTCGTGATCGCGGCCGACCGTCCGCCGTCCGACCTCGAAAGCCTCGACGACCGCGTGCGTTCGCGGCTCGCCGGCGGCCTCGTCGTCGAGATGGGATCGCTTGGCGAAGAGCTGCGGCTCGGCATCCTGAAATCGCGCGTCGCGGCAGCCCGCGCCCATCATGCAAGCTTCGACGTGCCGGAAGCGGTGCTGGATTATCTCGCCCGCACCATCACCCATAACGGCCGCGACCTCGAAGGCGCGATCAACCGCCTGCTCGCCCATTCCAAGCTCAACGCCACGCCGGTGACGCTGGAGATGGCCGAGCGCGAGGTCCGCGACCTGGTTCGTCCGCAGGAACCGAAGCGGATCAAGATCGAGGACATCCAGCGCGTGGTGGCCCGACAGTACAATGTCAGCCGCTCGGACCTGCTGTCCTCGCGGCGCACCGCCAACGTGGTCCGGCCGCGTCAGGTCGCGATGTACCTGGCCAAGACGCTGACCTTGCGCTCGCTGCCCGAAATCGGACGCCGGTTCGGCGGCCGCGACCACACCACGGTACTGCACGCCGTGCGCAAGATCGAAGCCCTGGTCTCCAAGGACGTCTCGCTGTCCGAAGAGGTCGAATCGCTGAAGCGGCAACTGCAGGAATAGGCAGCCAGGGTTGGCTGCCACCGGCCTTCTCGCTCCCCGACCACCGCGGAGGGAGAATGTTTTTTCCGGGTCATTTCGGCCGCAAAATTGGGGGAACGGGCCCCGTTTCCCTTGCACCGGCCGCCCATCCGCGCCACCTTGCGGTCCCCTCGGGGGTTTGATCAAATCCGGCACGGATCGGACTTTTAGGGGTTTCCAATGCCGCGGCGTGCCTTCAGGGCCGCCCGGCTTTTCCATCTTAGGTATCGGGCGGGTATTGCAATGAAGGTCACCGTCGAACGCGCGCAACTGCTGAAGTCGCTGGGCCACGTCCATCGCGTGGTCGAGCGCCGCAACACCATCCCGATCCTCGGCAACGTGCTGATCCGCGCCGAAAACGCCAAACTGTCCCTAAAGGCGACCGACCTCGACCTCGAGGTGACCGAGACGCTGGCGGCGGAAACCGCGACCGGCGGATCGACCACGGTTCCCGCGCACATGTTCTACGACATCGTCCGCAAGCTGCCTGACGGTTCCCAGATCGTGCTGGAAGCCGACGGCGATCGTTCGGTGCTGGCGATCAAGGCCGGCCGCTCGCGCTTCACCTTGCAGACGCTGCCCGAGAGCGACTTTCCGGATCTCGCCGCCGGCGACATGACGCATTCGTTTGCGCTCGCCGCCGCCGACATCAAGCGCCTGATCGACCGCACCCAGTTTGCGATCTCGACCGAAGAGACCCGCTACTATCTCAACGGCATCTACCTGCACGCCGCCGGCAGCGCCAAGGCCGCGACGCTTCGCGGCGTTGCCACCGACGGACACCGTCTGGCGCAGATCGATCTGCCCCTGCCCAAGGGCGCGACCGGCATGCCCGGTGTGATCGTGCCGCGCAAGACCGTCGGCGAGGTGCAGCGGCTGATCGAGGACAACGAGGCCGAGATCACCATCGAACTGTCACAGGGCAAGATCCGCTTCACGCTCGGCAACGTGGTGCTGACCTCGAAGCTGATCGACGGCACCTTCCCGGATTACGGCCGCGTCATTCCGCAGAACAACGACAAGGAACTGATCGTCGACAAGAAGGACTTCGAGGCCGCGGTCGATCGCGTCTCGACCATTTCCAGCGAGCGCGGTCGCGCCGTGAAGCTGGCGCTGTCGCCCGGCAAGCTGGTGCTGTCGGTGACCAACCCGGATTCCGGCAGCGCCACCGAAGAACTCGAAGTCGAATACGCCTCCGACGCGCTCGATATCGGCTTCAACTCGCGCTACCTGCTCGACATCGCGGCCCAGATCGAAGGTGAAGTCGCCGTGCTGCGCCTGGCCGACCCCGGCTCGCCGACGCTGGTGCAGGACAAGGACAACAAAGGCGCACTCTACGTGCTGATGCCGATGCGGGTGTGAGTTCCCTCGTCATTGCCGGGCCTGACCCGGCAATCCATCAAGCAAAATGACCTATTGGGTGTACATCCTCGCAAGTAAGCCCGGTGGAACACTATATATCGGTGTGACCAACAATCTGGTTCGGCGGGTCTACGAGCACCGCGAGGGCTTGGCAGACGGCTTTACCAAGCGTTACGGCGTCAAGACGCTGGTATACTTCGAAGCGCATGAATCGATTGCCATTGCGCTTCAACGCGAGAAGAACATCAAACATTGGTCGCGCGAGTGGAAAATCGATCTAATCGTCGCCGGCAATCCCGATTGGCGAGATTTGTACGAAGACATTGTCCGCTGACGCGGACGATGGATTGCCGGGTCAAGCCCGGCAATGACAGATACAGTTCCATATGACCCCCTCGCGCATCCAGAAACTCACGCTGACGCATTTCCGGAATTACCGGATGGGCAGCGTGCAGGCGCGCGGGGATCTGGTGGCGCTGGTGGGGCCGAACGGGGCCGGCAA